>JGI12109J20283_11101863_pt1 | contig 108703 bp, 107 predicted proteins | sample ElkSlonscriptome_12_FD_20283 | JGI IMG/M metagenome (IMG submission 20283) | reverse complement strand
TCCTCGGCGTAGCGGTGGGCGCCGGCCTTCTGGTTGAAATTCTCGTCGGTGCAGGTGAGCCCCGACAGCCAGTACAGCACCGGCACCTTGGTGCGCTCGGCCTGGGGGGGCGTGTAGACCGCAAACACCATATCGCAGTCGCAGGCCTCCGAGCGGTGTCGGTAGCGGGTATGCCAGCCCTCGAAGCTGCGGTTGCGGGAGACGATCTCCAGTGACGACATCTGACCTCCTCAGTACAGGATCACGCTACGGATCACCTTGCCCTCGTGCATCAGCTCGAAGGCGGTGTTGATCTCATCCAGGGGCATGGTCCTGGTGACCATTTCATCGATCTTGATTTCCCCGCCCAGGTAACGTTCCACGTAATCGGGCAACTGGCTGCGACCCTTCACGCCGCCGAAGGCGGTGCCCCGCCAGACCCGCCCGGTGACCAGCTGGAAGGGCCGGGTGGATATCTCCTGGCCGGCGCCGGCCACGCCGATGATGGTGGACTCGCCCCAGCCCTTGTGGCAGCACTCCAGGGCCTGGCGCATGAGGTGGATGTTGCCCACGCACTCGAAGGAGTAGTCCACGCCACCATCGGTCATGTCGACGATCACCTGCACGATGGGGTCCGAGTGGTCCTTCGGGTTCACGCAGTCGGTGGCGCCCAGCATTCTCGCCATCTCGAACTTGTCGGGGTTGATGTCCACCACGATGATGCGGGAAGCTTTCGCCATCACCGCGCCCTGCACCACCGACAACCCGATGCCACCGAGACCGAACACCGCCACCGTGGAACCCGGCTCGACCCTGGCCGTGTTCAGCACCGCGCCGATGCCGGTGGTGATGCCGCAGCCCAGCAGGCAGACCTTGTCCAGCGGGGCGGACTGGTTGATTTTGGCCAGCGAGATCTCCGGCAGCACCGTGTACTCGGAAAAAGTCGAGGTGCCCATGTAGTGGTGGATCATCTGGCCGTTCTTCGAGAAGCGGCTGGTGCCGTCCGGCATCAGGCCCTTGCCCTGGGTGGCGCGGATGGCCTGGCAGAGGTTGGTCTTGCCGGACTTGCAGAACTTGCACTCGCCGCATTCCGGGGTGTAGAGGGGAATCACGTGGTCACCCGGCGCCACCGAACTCACGCCCGGCCCCACCTCCTCCACGATGGCGCCGCCCTCGTGGCCGAGGATGGCGGGGAACAGGCCCTCGGGGTCGTCACCCGAGAGGGTATAGGCGTCGGTGTGGCAGACCCCGGTGGCCACCACCCGGATCAGTACCTCGCCCGCTTTCGGGCCTTCCAGATCCACTTCCTCCACGGACAGCGGTTTGCCTGCCTCCCAGGCGACGGCGGCGCGGGTTTTCATGGGATGGACTCCTGTGGTCTTCGCGTTGTCCGGTTGCACCGGAAATATAGCACGGCGGGAAGCCCCCGTCCGGGGCTGGGAGCGTCAATCCGGGGCGGCCGGATGGGTGCGCAGTTCCACCACCCTGTCACCTGTGGCGCGGGCATCGTCGGGATCATGGGTGACCATCAGGGTGGGGATGCCCCGGTTGCGGGCGTGGTCGAAGACGAAGGCCCGGAAGCGCGCCCGGGTGATAGCGTCGAGCCTGGAGAAGGGCTCGTCCAGCAACAGCACCCGGGGTTCGGCCAGCAGGGTGCGCATCAGCGCCACCCGCGCCCGCTGTCCACCGGACAGGGTGGCCGGGTCGCGTGCCTCGAAACCGGCCAGCCCCGCCTCCTCCAGGGCCGCCGAGATCCGCGCCCGGCGTTCGGCGCCGCGGCTATGGGGCGACAACCCGAAGGCCAGGTTGTCCCCCACCGACAGGTGCGGAAACAACAGATCGTCCTGGAACAAAATTCCCACCCGGCGCCGTTCGGGGGCAAGACCGGTGATCTCGGTGTCGTCCACGGTCACCCGGCCGCGGGCCGTGAAGGCCGGTTCCAGGGTGCCGCAGATGAACGCCAGCAGGGTGGATTTACCCACCCCGCTCTCGCCCATGAGGGTCACCACCTGGGTGGGTTCGATATGCAGGGTGAGGTTCTCGATGAGCGGCGTCCGGCCGAGATACAGGCTCACGCTCTGCAGGCGCAAGTCGCTCATCGCCCCACCTGCAAGCCCCGGCGGTGGCGAAACAGCATCGCCGGCAGCCCCTGGGCCAGGGCGAAGGCGATGAACGGCAGGCCCATCTGCAACACCGCGTAAACCCCCATGATGCGCCGATTGCTGCCCGCCGAGAGTGCCACCGCCTCGGTGGTGAGGGTGGGAAAGCGTCCGCCCCCGGCGAACAGGGTCGGCAGATACTGGGCCACGCTCACCGCGAACCCCACCGCCAGCGCCACCAGCACCGGGCGCAGCAGCATGGGCAGCCGCACCCGCCAGAACACCCCGTTGGCGCTGGCCCCCAGACAGCGGGCGCTGCGGGCGTAGCGCTCGTCGAAGGCCCGGTACGGATCGGCCAGGGACAGGAACACATAGGGCAGCACGAACAGCAGATGACTCCAGAGCAGGGCTACCCAGCGCCCGTCCAGCCCCACCCCCACCAGCAACACCTGGATCCCGAACAGGAACGCGATCTGCGGGATCAACAGGGGCAGATACAGGAGCCACAGGGCTCGCACGGTGGGACGCCGGCCCGCCCGTACCTCGTGCTCCAAACAACCCAGCACCAGCACCAGCGCCACTATCGATGCCGCCAGCCCCACGCTGAGGGTGTTCCAGAGAGGCAGCAGAATATCGTCGGTGTGGCGTAGCCACTGTTCGAGGCTAAAGCTCGCCGGCAACACATCCGGATAACGCCATAGCCTCGCCACCGACCACAATGCCATGGCCAGCAGGCTTCCCAGGGTCAGGGTGAAGCAGCCTCCCAGCGCACCCAAACTCAGGCCGCGTAGCCAACCGTCCCGTAGGCCCCGACCGCCCCACCGGATCCAGTGTCGCCCCAGATCCCGGCCGAGCCGTTCCAGACCGCACCAGATCAGCATGGCCAGCGCCACCACGCCCAGTTGCAGCATGGCGCCGGCCGAGGCCATGAAACGCAGCGCCAGATCCGGCTCGTTGAACCAGCGCAGCAATTGCACCGACAGCGGCGCCGGGGTGGTGGGACCCAGCACCAGCGCCATCTCCACCGAGGCACAACTGTAGGCCAGCACCGCGAACACCGGCAGACGCAGTTGCGGATAGAGTTGCGGGAACACCGCCTTCAGCCAGCCGCTGGTGCGACCGTAGCCGAGGCTCGCCGCCAGTTGCCGCAGCGCCGTGGCATTACTCTGGTTCAGCGCCGCCAGGGTCATCAGGAACAGAAACGGCGCCTCCTTCAGCACCAGCCCGAGCATCAGGCTCAGGCCCCAGGAATCGTGGACGATCAGCCAGTCCGGCGGACGCTGGAAGCCGGTCAGCGGCGCAAGCAGCCTCAGCAGCCAACCCGAGGGCGTGAGCAGAAAAGCCAGGCCGAAAGCCACCGTCACATGGGGCACCGCCAGCAGTGGCGACAGCAACCGGCTCAGCCAGCGAAACCAGCGGGTGCCGTGCCAGGCGGCGCAGAACACCGCCACCAACCCCAGCGACAGGAGCGTGCTGCCGAGCCCCACAGTGAGCGACAGCCGCACCCCCTCGCCCACTCCGGGTGTGGCGAACAGGGTTCGCCAGGGCGCAAGGCCGAGCGCCTCGCCGCCCAGCGCCGGCAGATAACCGAAGGCTGGCAGCAGAGTACCCAGCAGGCCCGCCGCCAGTGGCCCCAGCAGCAGCCCCAGGGTCAGCGCCGGGAACAGTCCCAGCGGCCCCCGCCGCGCCCGGGCGTCTGACCCAACCTGAAGACTGGCGGCGGACTCAGTTCCCCGCGCCATAGCGAGATTGCCAGAGCGCCTCCACGGCTTCCATCCAGGACGGGTGCGGTTCCGGCAGGGGTGTGCCCAGTTCCTCCGGGGAGAGGGTGGCGATGCCGAGATCGATCATCTCGAAGCGCGCCCGCTCGGCCGGCGGTAGCGCATCCAGGTCCAGCACCGTGAAATCGCCCCAGTGTTCCGGGTCCAGCTTGCGCGCCTGGGCCTCGGGGGATAACAGGAAATTGGCCAGTACCCGGGCGCCGGCCTTATGGGTGGCATTGTAGGGAATGGCCACGAAGTGGGTGTTGCCGATGGTGCCGTCCTCCAGCACGAAGGTGCGGATGGTGTCCGGTAACTCGCCCTGGCTGATGGCCGAGGAGGCCTCCGGCGGATGGAAGGACAGCGCCATGTCCACCTCGCCGTCGGCCAGCAGCCGGCGCTGGGCCGGGCCGTTCTGGGGAAACGCCCGACCGCCGCGCCACAGGTGGGGGTGAAGCTCATCCAGATAATCCCACAGGGGCGCGGTGACGGCCTCCACATCGGCTTGATCGGCGGGTGTCTGGAGGATGTCGGGGTCGTCCAGTAGACCGATCAGCGCTTGCTTGAGAAAAGTCGAGCCCAGAAAATCCGGCGGCTGGGGATAGGTAAAACGCCCCGGATTGGCCTTCGCCCAATCCCTCAGCGCCGCCATGGTGCGGGGGAACTCGTCCACCGTGGCGGTATCGACCATGAACACCAACTGGGCTATGCCCCAGGGCGCCTCCAGGCCTGCCACGGGAATGGTGAAATCCACCAACACGGTGGGTTTGCCCGCCTCGTCCACATAGTGATAGTTGGGAAGACTCCCGGTCCAGGGGCCGAACAGCAGGTCGTTGGCCTTCATGGCGGCGAAGTTCTCGCCGTTGATCCACACCAGATCCACCGAGCCTTCGCTGTCGCGCCCGGCGGCCTTCTCGGCCAGCACCCGGGCCACCACCTCGGCGGTGTCGGCCACCTTCACATGACGCACCGTGACACCGAAGCGATCACTCACGGTGTCGGCCACCCAGTCGATGTAGTCGTTGATGCGCTCGTCGCCGGCCCAGGCGTTCCAGTACACGGTCTGGCCACGGGCCTCGGCCAGGGTGTCCTCCCAATCGTCGGCCCGGAGAAGGCCGGCGAACAGGGTCAGGGCGAGGGCAAATAGTCGCATGGATTGTGAGGCTCCTGGTGGGGGATTCGGACGTTTAGAGAAAGATTCTACGTCCGGGTGCCCCGCCTGGATGCGAAAACCGCCGCCGGGGAATCAGCCCTGCAGTAGATCGGTGAGGGCGTTGTGGTTCAGCCACTCGTCGCGCACCCGGGTGACGGTGTCGGGGTGTAGATAATCGTCCACCCGACCGGCCACATGGCGCACCAGCGCGGGCTCGCTCAGTTCCGCCGACCAGTCCTCGGTGGAAGCCTGGCGGTGTTTGGCGTCCTTCAGGGCCGCCCGCGACTGCACCCGCCATTTGGCGCACCAGGTCACCGACCACAGCCACATGACCCGCCGCAGCGGCAACAGCCAGGGCCGCGAGGCCTCGGCCAGTTCGGTGGGCATCCGCTCCAGCCAGCGCCGGTAGAAGGCGGCGATCTGCTCGATATCCAGTACCGAATAGGTGGCCACATCCCAGGTGGTGGAGGTATACAGGGTAGCATGGGCCAGATCCAGACCGGGCAGACCATAACGGGCCTTTTCCAGATCCACCAGGTAGGCCTTGCCCTCCGGGGTACCGAGGAAATTGCCCGGATGGGCATCGAAACTGATCAGCACCGACGGCGGATGATAAGGCATGGAGACCATCTCCCGGGCGCTGGCGATCTCCCGGCGGATTTCTCGCTGGGCGTCCGGATGTAGCCCCGCCCGTTTCAGGTATTCGGCCTGGGCCAGCACCTCGTTCACAGTGTCGGCCACCGGGTTGGCGGGATGTTTCAGGGGTGGGCGCTCGGCTTCCGGGGGAAGCGGTAAACCATGGATGGCCGCCAGCGCATCGGCCAGTGGATACAGGCCGACGGGGAGTTGCAGCACCTCGCCAGGAATTTCATCCACCACCAGCGCCCCCATGGGCAGATCCTCGCCCGGTTCCAGCACCCCGTGCAGGCGCGGCGTGTGGCCGCTGGGCGCGGTTCGCCGGAAGCAGTGGGCCTGGTAGTGCAGGTTGATTGTTGCCGATAAACCCAGTTGACTCTGTTTGGGCAGGCGTAGCAGCAGACCGGTATCGCGGATACGGATATGGTCATGGGCCAGACCGGTGGAGGGCAGGGACTCCAGAACCGGATCGCCATCCAGGGGAAGGGAAGTAGCTTGCAGGCGTCGCCTTAGGGTGGGCAACAGCTTGTCCATGGGCATGGTATCCGGGCGGGGTAACAACTGAGGAGGCGCGGTGGTTAGTGTGAGCGCGCCGGTTGACAACCCTATTTAACAAATAATTTCCGGTCCGGTGGCGTGTTCCGTCGGAATTTCACTTATCTTAACACTTTTCCGTGGGTGCTTCGCCAAGCCCGGGTCGGCCCCGAAACCGACGATCCCGCCAGCAGGCGGGATCGCGAGGTAGTCAGACAGTCACATGGGTTGAGCGGAAATTCAGGCGACCATCACGGCTTTCTTGAGCTTCTTGATGGCGCCGTTCTCCAGTTGCCGGATCCGCTCGGCGGATACCCCATACTCGGTGGCCAGTTCCTGCAGGGTGGCCTTCTCCTCGTGCAACCAGCGACGCTCGACGATGTGACGACTGCGTTCGTCCAGATCCTCCAGCGCATCGGCGAGCCGGCCCCGGGTCTGGTCGCCCCAGTCCTCCTCGCTCAACTGGGCCAGCGGATCGTTGCTGGTGTCACTGAGGTAGGCCGAGGGCGAGAGGCCGCCGCCCTCGTTGAAATCGTCGTTCTCCGGATCCGGATCAAAGGAGATATCCTGACCGCTCAGCCGGGACTCCATCTGAAGTACCGTTTCCGGGTTCACGCCCAGATCCTCGGCCACCGCTTCCACCTCCCCGGTATTCATCCAGCCCAGACGCTTCTTGGCGCTACGCAGGTTGAAGAACAGCTTGCGCTGGGCCTTGGTGGTGGCCACCTTGACGATACGCCAGTTCCGCAGGATGTATTCCTGAATCTCGGCGCGGATCCAGTGCACGGCAAACGACACCAGCCGCACGCCGTGGTCCGGATCGAACCGCTTCACGGCCTTCATCAGGCCCACGTTGCCTTCCTGGATCAGGTCGCCCAGCGCCAGCCCATAGCCCTGGTAGCCCCGGGCGATATGCACCACGAAGCGCAGATGTGCCAGGATCAGACCGCGGGCGGCCTCCAGATCGTTATGCAGACGCAAACGGCGCGCCAGGGCCTGTTCATCGTCGGCCTCCAGTACCGGAATACTGTTCACGTACTGGACATAGGCATCCAGACTATCGACCGGAACCAGCAAGTTAGAGGTTTTGGCGACTAAGGCTGTACTCATGGAAAACCTCGTAGATGCAACCGACAGTTAAATTTCCTACCAACTAAATGGGGGCGTTAAACCGGTTTTCAAGCCCTGATTGATAACGATCGTTGGCTTTTTCATCTCGATCGGGCCTGACTGTCGGCAGGTTAGCTAAATTGAGACCACCAACTCAACCGCCGGTTCCGCATTCTGCTCAGCGATCGAACAACCAGCGCAATAGCGCATTTTGCACCTCGGTGCCGCTGCCCTGATCCACACCCGGCGCGTTATGCAGGCTCACCACCACCAGTCGTCGTCCGCTGCGGGTGGTCAAAAATCCCGCCATGGCCCGGACGTTGTCGAGCGTGCCGGTCTTGATGTGCATCTGACTGGCCAGCGGCTCGTTGCGAAAGCGCCGCCGCAGGGTGCCGTCCACCGCGCTGATGGGCAGGGAACTGATCAACTCGGCCCGGTACGGACTGGCATCGGCGTTCAGCAACAACCGTCCAAGGTTGCGGGCCGAGATGCGTGTCCGCCGCGACAGGCCGGCGCCATTGTCCAGCACCAGTTCGGGAAACGCCAGACCGTTGGCCTTCAACCAGTCCAGCACCGCCTGCCGCCCCTTGGCCGGGGTGCCCGGGGCGCCGAGGCGCTCGGCGCCGATGGTCAGCAGCAACTGCCGGGTCATCACGTTGTTGCTGAACTTGTTCATGCTGCGGATCAGTTCCGCCAGCGGTCGGGAGGGCAGGCTGTAAAACGGATCGCCACCGGCTCTGCCATCGGCCAGAGTGCCTTCCAGGGTGCCGCCGAGTTCCTCCCAGAGATCGCGGAACACGCCGTGCACCAGCTCCCGGTTGGGCATCACCGCCCGGTAAAGGTCCGATTCGCCGCAGGCCAGGGGATAATCGCCGGTGAAGCGCACGGTGGTGATGCCCTGCGCCTCGGCCACCCGCATATCGATGCGTCGATGGCGGCCCTGACAGGCGCCAGCCACCGCCCGCAAGCCGTTGTCGATCACCAGGTTGGCGGGATTCGGCTCGGCGAACGCCCGGATGTTGCCCGATTCCGGGAAGAACACGAAACGAATGGTCTGGAAATTCAGCAGCAGCGCATCCGGCAGGGCGTTGTAGGCGCGGCGGGATTGACCGTCGAAGGCGCCGGGGTCCAGCGCCGGCAACTGGAAAAATTCGTTGTCCAGTAACAGATTGCCGCCGATATGGCGGATTCCCCGGTCTCGCAGGCCCTGTAGCAGGCGCCAGAAATACTCGTTGACCAGGAACGGATCACCACCGCCCTGGAGAATCAGATCACCCCGCAGCACCCCATCCTGCACCGGACCGCCCAGATACACCCGGGTCTGCCACTGATAGGCCGGCCCCAGCAGTTCCAGACCGGCATAGGTGGTCAGCACCTTGATGGCCGAGGCGGGATTGCGGGGGATATCGGCATTGATGCTCAGCAGTGGCTGGTCGGCGCCGATCTCCTGGGCAAAGGCGCTGAAATCCGCCGCCGCCAGTCCGCGGTTGCGTAGCACCTGGGCCACCGGCGCCGGGATCTCGGCCAGGGCGGTTCCCAGGAACAGGCTGAGCAATAGCAAAACCAGACGCGACACCATCGGCAAACTCCCTGAATCGGTGGTGAGAACAATAAGGCGGAAACAATAAAAGACCGGCAGCGGATTCAGCGCCACCGGGTGGCCAGATACAGCCCCGGCAGCACGGTGCCCGCGCCCAGCAGGTGATAACCATGCGGTTGCTCGCCCAGCAATAGCCAGGCCAGCGCGCCGTTGTATACCGGGACCAGGTACATCACCACCCCGGTGGGACCGGCGCCGAGGCTACGCTGGATGCGCCCGTACACCTGGTAGGCCAGCAACGACGACACCACCGCCAGAAACACCACCGCCATCACGGTTTCCCGGTTCAATACCGGCATCGCGCCGCCCAGCAGTTCCAGCCCCCAGGCCGGCAGCAGCACCAGCACGCCGGCCAGGCAGATGGCGGTGAAGCGCAGTGACGGTGATAATCGACTCGGGCGGTGGCGCAACAGCACCGAATAACCCGCCCAGGCCACGGTGGCGGCGAGGATCCAGAGATCGCCCGCATTGAAGCGCAGCCACCAGAGGTTTTGCGGATCGCCCCGGGCGATGATGATCAACACCCCCAGCAGGCACAGCATCACCCCGAGGATCTGCCAGGGTCGCAGGCGCTCGCCGTAGCCGAGCCGCGCCAGCAGCACGATCAGGATCGGCGAGGCGGCGTAGATCAGCCCGATATTGGTGGCGGTGGTGGCGTCCGCGCCGATGTAGACAAAGGCCCCGCAGACGCCCATACCGAGCCCGCCCAGCACCAGCAGATCGCGCCATTCCCGGCCCACCTCGGCGCGCAATCGCCACAGCGCCAGGCCCGTGAACGGCAGCAATAACAACAGGCTCAGTCCCCAGCGTCCCAGCGCCAGCGCCACCGGCGGCACCAGCTCGTGGGTGAGGCGGGCCACCAGCATATTGCTGGCCAGCAGGCCCGGGCAGATCAGCAACAACGCCTGGGCCAGACGCCGTTCCCGCATCACCTGCGGCGCGGATCTGGTGGAGGCCAGGGATTCAGAAGGGCTTAACATTGTCTAATAAAGCTTGCATCCTAATGGCTCTCACCCCGAATCAACTCGCGCCGCACGTGCGGGAACCAACAATGACCCCGGGAAACAAACCGTCAAATGTCTCGGCAAGGTACGATTGGGAATGAATGAACCACTGGATTTGCAGAAGTCGGGCAATGCAGCGGGGGACTCCCCGCACGCGAACTTTAGTCGGCTGCGGCATTATATACAAGAACGTATCATCGGCCAGCAGGCCCTGGTGGATCGGCTCCTGATCAGCCTGCTGGCGGATGGCCATCTGCTGGTGGAGGGCGCCCCGGGACTTGCCAAGACCACCGCCATCAAGGAATTGACCGCCTGCATCGAGGGCGATTTTCACCGTTTGCAGTTCACCCCCGATCTGCTGCCGGCGGATCTCACCGGCACCGAGATCTACCGCCCGCAACTGGGCACCTTCGAGTTCCAGCAGGGGCCGATCTTCCATAACCTGATCCTCGCCGACGAGGTCAACCGGGCCCCGGCCAAGGTTCAATCGGCGCTGTTGGAGGCCATGGGCGAGCGCCAGGTGACGGTGGGCCGGGTGACCTACCGGTTGCCCAAGCTGTTTCTGGTGATGGCGACGCAAAACCCCATCGAGCAGGAGGGCACCTATCCGCTGCCCGAGGCGCAACTGGATCGCTTCCTGATGCATGTCAGGATCGACTACCCGGAGGTGGGCGCCGAGAAGAAGATCCTGGCCCTGGCCCGGGAGCAGGCCCGGGAAGTCATCACCGACCGCCGCCACGGCGAGGTGCTGGTGCCCGAGGCCCAGGTGTTCCAGGCCCGCACCGAGGTGCTGGATCTGTACATGGCCCCGCAACTGGAGGAATACCTGGTGGAGTTGCTGCTGGCCACCCGTGATCCCCGGCCCTACGGCGAGGATCTGGCCCGCTGGGTGAGTTACGGTGCCAGTCCCCGGGGCACGATAGCTCTCGATCGCTGTGCCCGGGCTCACGCCTGGTTGCAGGAGCGCGACTACGTCTCCCCGGAGGATATCCACGCGCTGGCCTTCGACGTGCTGCGCCACCGGGTGCTGATGTCCTTCGAGGCCGAGGCCGACGGCATCGATGCCGATCGTTTCATCAACGAACTTCTCACCCGGGTGCCGATTCCCTGATATGGCCGGTGTACATGTCAATGTCGACGAGTTGATCCGCCTGCGGCTGAAGGCCAAGGGCCTGAACCTGGAAACCCGACGCCGCGCCCAGGCCACCAACTCCGGGGTGCATCATTCCCGCTTCCGGGGCCGTGGTATCGACTATCTGGAATCGCGCAACTACCAGGCCGGCGACGATATCCGCAACATGGACTGGCGGGTCACCGCCCGTACCGGGCGTGCCCATACCAAGCTCTATCAGGAAGAGCGGGAGCGGCCGGTGATCACCATGGTGGACCTGAGTCCCAGCATGTTCTTCGGCACCCGGGTGGCGTTCAAATCCGTGGTGGCGGCCCAGGCGGCCACGCTGCTCGGCTGGTCCACGGTGACCAATGGCGATCGCATCGGTGCGTTCCTGTTTGGTGGCGCCGGGCGTCGCTCCCACCACGAGATCCCGCCCACCGGGGGGCGTCGGGGGGTGTTGCGGATGATCCGCGATCTGGTGGAATGGACCCGCCCGGAGGCGCAGGTGGGCAGTCTCGGCCAGGATGGACTCGGCGAGGCGCTGCGGCGGGTGCGCCGGGTGGCCCGACCCGGCAGCCTGGTGTTCATCTTCAGCGATTTCTACTCCGCCGACGAGGATACCGAACGCCACCTCACCCATCTGCGCCAGCACAACGATGTGGTGGCCTGCCAGATCTGGGATCGCCTGGAATTATCCCCACCCCCGCCGGGGCGCTACGGCATCAGCGATGGTCGGCAACTGGGGCTGCTGGACACCAGCGGCGCGGAGTTTCGCCAGCGCTACGAGGACTACTTTGCCGAGCACCACCTGCACATCCGCAACCTGCTGACGCGTCGCGGGGTCTCGCTGCTGCGTTTGGCCACCGACGAGGACGTGGCCGATAGCCTGCGCCGGGGTCTGGCCAGTCTCGGCAACACCCGTCCGGGGATGGCGGCATGAACCCGTTGCTGGAACTGCGGGATATCCACGCCCCGGGTATTCCGGGGCTCTGGCCCCCGGCGCCGGGCTGGTGGCTACTGGGTCTGCTGGTGTTGATCGTGTTGTTCCTGCTGGCCCGGCAACTGCTCCGGCTGTATCGTCGTTACCGGCGTCGCCGGGCGGCCTTCGCCGCACTCAGGCTCGCCGGGCAGCGGTTGGAGGGCGATGTACGGGATCTGGCGGCGGAGCTTTCCGTGTTGCTGCGGCGGGTGGCGTTGAGCCGTTTTCCCCGGCGCGAGGTGGCGGCGCTGAGTGGCGATTCCTGGCTGCAATTTCTCGATGAAACCGGCGGGGGCGGGCGCTTCAGCGAGGGTCCGGGTCGGGTTTTGACCAGTGCCCCTTACCAGCCCGTTGCCCAGTTGAACCCCCGGGAACTCTACGAGTTGGTGCGGGACTGGGTTCACAAGAACGCCTGAATTCCCCGGATTCAAGATGTTCCCGCCCCTGCCGGGCGGGTGCGAGGTAGTGTGATGGAAGCTCTGGCGAATTTTCATTTCGTGCGGCCCTTCTGGCTGCTGGCGCTGCTGCCCCTGACCGGACTCTGGTGGCTGCTACGCAAGCCCGCCAGCGTCGACAGCCCGTGGCGCTGGATCTGCGATGAGACCCTGCTGTCGCAACTGATGGTGTTCGGCGAACGTCAGCGGCGTAGCTTCTGGTGGCTGTTGGGGGTGGGCTGGGTAATCGCCGTGCTGGCCCTGGCCGGACCCACCTGGCAGCAGCGCAAGCTACCGGTGTTCCAGAACCTGGATGCCCGGGTGATCGTGCTGGATCTATCCCGCTCCATGGGCTCCACCGATCTCCGGCCCTCGCGGATCAGCCGGGCACGCTTCAAGGTGGCGGACATCCTGGAGGCCACCGACGAGGGACAGGTGGGACTGGTGGTGTACGCGGGCGATGCCTTCGTGGTCTCGCCGCTGACCCAGGACACCAATACCGTGCAGGCCATGGTGCCGGTACTGGGGCCGGATATCATGCCCACCCAGGGTAGCCGGCTGGATCTGGGGCTACGCCAGGCCGAGGATTTGATGAATCAGGCGGGTCAGGAGCGGGGCGAGATTCTGGTGATCACCGATAGTGTCGATCAGCGGGGCCTGGACGCGGCGGCGGATCTGGTGGCGCGGGGCTATCGCATCTCGGTGTTGGGGGTGGGTACCCCGGGCGGCGCCCCGGTGCCGGTGGGCGACGGTTTTCTGCGTAACGCCACCGGCGGCATGGTAGTGCCCACCCTGCAAGCGGAGAGCCTGCAACGGCTGGCCGATATCGGCGGCGGGCGCTTCATCACCATGAGCGCCGACAACCGCGACGTGGTGCAATTGTTGACCCGCCCGCCGGTGACCGACACTGCCACCGAGCGGGTGGACCGGGAGACCGATAGCTGGCGCGAGGAGGGTCCCTGGCTGGTGCTGGCGCTGTTGCCGCTGGCCGCGCTGGCGTTTCGCCGGGGCTGGCTGCTGGGACTGTTGCTGCTGGTGCAGGTGCCCGATTCCCATGCCCTGGAGTGGGTGGATCTGTGGGAACGCGCCGACCAGCAGGCCGCGCGATTGTTGGCGGAGGGTGAGCCCATGGCCGCCGCCGAGGTCACCGGCGATCCCCTGTGGCGTGGCACGGCGCTGTACCGGGCCGGTGAGTTCGAGGCCTCGCTGATGGATTTCAGTCAGGTGCCGGGGCCGGTGGGCCACTACAACCAGGGCAACGCGCTGGCCCAGCTGGGGCGCATCGAGGAGGCCATCGCCGCCTACGACGCCGCGTTGGCCCTGGAGCCACAGATGGAGGATGCCCGCCACAACCGGGATCTGCTGGAGCAGTTGCTGCGCCAGCAGCAGTCCCAGTCCGGCGAGGGCGAGGGCGAAAATCAGGGCGAGCAGAACCAGCAGGGCAGACCTCAGTCCGGGGGCCAGCCCGGTGAACCCCAGGGCCAGTCACAGATGAGCCAGTCCGGCGACCAGCAGGGCGAGCAGGGCGAGGAACTGGAGTCCGAGCCGCAACTGGAGGAGGGCGAGCAGCCCGGAACGCCCGAGGGTCAGACCCTCACCGCCGAGGAAACCCTGTCCCAGGAGGAGCAGCAGGCCCTGGAGCAGTGGCTGCGGCGGATCCCGGACGATCCGGGTGGACTGTTGCGACGCAAGTTTCGCTATCTCTGCAACGAACGCGGCGATTGCCGGGATGCAGTGGAGGGTGCCTGGTAGTGAAAGTACAGACGATGCGGCAAAGCGGTGGCTGGTTGTGCCTGCTGTTGTGGTGGCTGGTGGGTGCCCCGGCCTGGGCCGATGCCCGGGCCTTCTTTGACCGGGACATGGTGTACCAGGGGGAAACGGCGATCCTCACCATCGAGACCGATTATCCGGCCGGGGGACATAGTCCGGATCTGGGCGAACTGACCCGGGATTTCACCATCCTGGAAACTCGCCGGGGCGGAGGACGCACCCGGATCGACGGTCGGGAAGTGAACCAGGATCGCTGGGTGGTACACCTGGAGCCCAAGCGCACCGGCATCATCACGGTGCCGGCATTCCGCATCGGCCAGGGTCGCACCCGGCCGGTGAGCTTGGAGGTGATGAACGTGCCGGGTGCCACCACGGTGGCCGACGACGATATCTTCCTGGAGGTGGATATCGAGCCGCGCACGCCCTACGTGCAGTCCCAGGTGCGCTACACCGAACGGCTGTTCTATGCCATTCCCTTGCAGGAGGGCGAACTCGTCAGCGACGGCATCCAGGGCGCCATGGTGGAGCGTCTCGGCGAGGATCTGTCCTATGTGGACGCCCGCAACAACCGCCTGTACCGGGTCACCGAACGCCATTATGTGCTGTTTCCCCAGCGCAGCGGTCAGTTGACCATTCCCGCCACCCGTTTCGAGGGGCGGGTGGCGATAGATCCCGGCGACAACCAACTGGGTACCTTTCGCCGGGGCCGCCCGGTGCGCTTGCAGAGCGAACCCATCACCCTCACGGTGCGGCCCCAGCCGGCCCGTTTCAGCGGTGATACCTGGCTGCCCAGCGAGGATCTGGTGCTCACCGAGCAGTGGTCCGAGGAACCGCCCCAGTTCCGGGTGGGAGAGCCGGTGGCGCGCACCCTGATCATCGAGGCCGCCGGGTTGGACGGCGCGCAACTGCCGGAACTTCAGCCCACCCTGCCCGGGGACTTCAACCGCTACATGGGGCAGCCGGAGATCGACACCGCCACCGACGGCGAGGGTATCCGCGGCCGGCGCGAGCAGCAGGTGGTGATCCAGCCCACCGAGGCCGGGCGTTACACTCTGCCGGAGGTACGCCTGGCCTGGTGGGATATCCGCCAGGACCGGGAGCAAGTGGCGGTGTTGCCGGCCCGGGAGATCGAGGTACTGGCCGCCGCTAGTCCCAGCGTGACCATTCCCGATCTGAACCCGGCGCCGGCCCCGGTGGTGGCGGCAAGCGAATGGCAGGCCCGGGGCTTCTGGTTCTGGACCAGCGCCGTGCTGTTGCTGCTGTGGCTGGCCACCCTGCTGATCTGGTGGCGGGGGCATCGGCCCTCCGCAGTGGTCACTGCGGCCACCGCCCCGGTGACCGGCAACAGCGTGGCCAGCGAGACGGCCTGGCGCACACTGGAGCGGGCCTGCCGGGACGACGACCCGGGTGCCGCCGCCCGCGCCCTGCTGGAGTGGGCGGCGCAACGCTGGCCCCGGAATCCGCCCCGCACCCTGTCGGCGTTGGCCGGGCGGCTGGCGCAGGGCGCCGACGCGGTGCGGGAACTGGACCAGACCCTGTACGCGCCCGCCGCCCGGGAATGGCAGGGCGATGTCCTCTGGCAGGCGTTGCGTGGGGGCTTGCGGGAGCGGGCCGCTGGAGACCGGTCGGCAATGCTGCGCGGACCGGGGTTGCCGGGGCTGTATCCGGAACGCGCTTGAGGCGGCACCCGGCGGTGTGGGCGAGGTCCGTGGAACCGCAGCCCGCGCTACCGTCCTGGTAAATTCACCCGTTGCTCCTCGCCCCCATGGCCGTGTACCGAGTCGTGGGCACGTACTCGCACCTCGGTGATGTTCCCCGGGATCGCCACCGGGCCGAGGCTACGAGTGAAGGGTTGTTCGTTCACATGGGGATGATGTAGCACCCGGGTGGCCAGCACCGTGCCGTCCGGTGCGAGGATCTCCCAGCGATCGGCATAGTGTTTCCAATCCTCGTCGGCGTGGCGCACGGTGACCTCGAAGTGATAGCCGCCGTTGTCGGGGGTGACCGCCACATCCACCACATCGGCCTCACCGGCGAGCACGATACTCGCACTGAAGGCCAGCATGCAGGCGCAGGCGTTTTTCATCGGTGTTCTCCATGGGTCTGGCCCCGGGCGCGGCCTCGCAGCCGGCTGCACCCATCGGCGGGCATGGTGTACCATGACGCTAACTCCTTGAAATTTTGATCAAGCGCGACATCTTTATGAGCGAAGCCAGCGACATTCACGAGCAGATCCGGCGACGGCGGACGTTCGCCATCATCTCCCACCCGGATGCCGGTAAGACCACCCTCACCGAGAAGTTACTGCTGTTCGGTGGCGCCATCCAGATGGCAGGCTCCGTGAAGGGCCGCAAGGCCGCCCGCCACGCCACCTCCGACTGGATGGCGCTGGAGCAGCAGCGGGGCATCTCGGTGACCTCCTCGGTGATGCAGTTTCCCTACCGGGACCGGATCATCAACCTGCTGGACACCCCCGGCCACGAGGACTTCTCCGAGGATACCTACCGCACCCTCACGGCGGTGGACTCGGCGCTGATGGTGATCGACTGCGCCAAGGGCGTGGAGGAGCGTACTATCAAGCTGATGGAGGTCTGTCGGCTGCGCACCACCCCCATCTTCACCTTCATCAACAAGCTCGACCGGGAGGGCCGCGATCCCATCGAGTTGATGGACGAGGTGGAGGCGGTGCTGAAAATCGCCTGCGCGCCCATCACCTGGCCCATCGGCATGGGTCGGAGCCTGCGGGGTGTCTACCACCTCTACGAGGATTTCGTGCATCTCTACGAGGCTTCCCGGGGCGGCCGGATCAACGAGGGCAGCGTCATCCAGGGGCTGGACAATCCGGAACTGGACAGGGCCATCGGCGCCGACCGGGCCGCCGAGCTTCGCGAGGAGATCGAACTGGTGCGGGGCGCGAGTCACGAGTTCGACACCGCCGAGTATCTGGCCGGGCGGCTCACCCCGGTGTTCTTCGGCTCGGCCATCTCCAGCTTCGGGGTGCAGGAGATGCTGGACGGCTTCGTGGCCTACTCGCCACCGCCCCAGCCCCGGGAGACCAATCAGCGGGTAGTGGACCCCGGGGAGGCGGTGTTTTCCGGCTTCGTTTTCAAGGTGCAGGCCAACATGGACCCGGCCCACCGGGACCGGATGGCGTTCCTGCGGATCTGCTCCGGACGGTTTCAGCCTGGCATGAAGACCTTCCATGTGCGCCTCAAGCGCGACATCAAGCTGAGCGATGCCCTGACCTTCATGGCCTCGGAGCGCGAGCACGCCGAGGAGGCCTATCCCGGGGATATCATCGGCCTGCACAATCACGGCACCATTCGCATCGGCGATACCTTCACCGGCGGCGAGCAGATGCGCTTCACCGGGATTCCCAACTTCGCCCCGGAACTGTTCCGTCGGGCAGTGCTGCGCGATCCACTGCGCCTGAAGGCGTTGCAGAAGGGACTGGCGCAGCTCTGCGAGGAGGGCGCCACCCAGTTGTTCCGGCCGCTCACCCGCAACGAGATGATCCTCGGCGCGGTGGGTATCCTGCAGTTCGACGTGGCGGCCTTCCGGCTCAAGCACGAGTACGGCGTGGAGGCCCAGTTCGAGGGACTCCAGGTCACCACCGCGCGCTGGGTGAGTTGCGACGACGCCAGGCGTTTCCAGATGTTCCGGGACAAGAACGCCGAGCAACTGGCGCTGGATCACCATGGTGATCTGGTGTACCTGGCCCCCACCCGGGTGAATCTACAGCTTACCCAGGAGCGCTGGCCGGAGGTTCGCTTCAGCGCTACCCGGGAGCATGGATCGGACTGATGTCCGGGCCGTGGCGCGGGGCCTGTCGGCGGCTGCTACGGGGGCTGCTGGGTATCGCGCTACGGGGTCAGGAGCCCGCTTCCACCGGGTCTTCTCTGCTGATCGTCGCCAACCGGGTCTCCTCTGTGGATGCCCTGGCGCTGGCGCTGGCGCTGCCCAGGCGGTTATGGTTCCTGCCGCCCGTGCAGGGCTACTGCCGCTGGCCGCTACGCCGTTTGCCGGTACAGGCCACATCCGCCGGACAACCGGGCCTGCCGCCGTGCCAGCCGGAGGCGGGCGGGTGGGTGGTGGTCTTTCCCGAGGCGCAAACGACAGCGGATGGCTGGCCCGGTAGTGTCTCGCCCGTGGCGGCGCTGCTGGCATCCCAGACCGGGGGCGAGGTATTACCGGTGTGGATCGAGCGGGGTGGACACTGGCCCTGGTTGCGACTCACCCTGCTACCGGTGCGCCGGTGGGCCTCGTCGCCCTGCAGCGGCGAGGCCGACACCCGCGATCAGGCCCGCCGGCAGCTGGAGACCTGGCTCCGGGAGATGGTCTGCGCCGGCCTGCCGGTGGAACTCACTCTGGAGGCGGCGCTGCGCCGCGCGGCCCGGCAGCATGGCGCGAGGCGGGTGATTCTCCAGCACCCCCGGCTGGGTGCGCTGAGTTACCGGCGCCTGTTCCGGGAGGTGACCGGCTGGTGTCGGCGGCTGGCGGGCCAGCCCGAACAGCAGGTGGGGCTGCTGCTGGGGGATGGCGGAACCGGCCTGATCCTGATCCTGGCCCTGCAACGGCTCGGCAGGGTGCCGGTGTTGCTGGATCCCCGGCTGGATGCCCAGTCGCTACTGGCCTGCTGCCGCACTGTGCGGTTGGGGCTGGTCTACACCCGGCGCAGTCAGGTCCGGTTGGTGCAGCAACTGGCGCAACTGGAGGCAGGATTCCGGGTGGTGTTCCTGGAGGATCTGGAAACCACGCCCGGAGCCTCGGCGGCGGAGCGCGCCCGCGTCGGCCATGGCGACCCCGCTCTGGTGCTGTTCAGCCGCCCGGCGGGGGAGCCCCACCGGGCGTTACGTTTCAGCCACCGCAACCTGCTGGTGGGGGTGGCGCAACTGCGGGCCATGCTCACCCCGGTCGGTGCGGCAACGGTGTTGTGCCTGCTGCCCAACACCCATCCGCTGGGATTGCTGGCCGGGCGGCTGTTGCCCCTGCTCCATGGCATGTGCAGCGCCGATGGCGCCCCGGGGCTGACCGCCGAGCAACTGCCGGGGGCGGTGAGTGCCAGCCGCGCCCGGTTCCTGATCACCACCGGCAATGCTCTGGAGCCCTGCTACCGGGCGGCGCTGCCTGGGCAACTGGCGAGTCTGCGTCAGGTATGGATTCCCGCCGCCACCCTGACCCGGGAGAGTCGTGGCCGCTGGCTGGAGCGGGTGGGGGGACGGGTGCTGGAGTTCCACGTGCCGGCGACGCTGGCGGCGGTGGTGGCGGTGGATCTGCCCCATGCCTATCGCCCGCCGGGGGAGAGCCATCCACTGCCCGGATTGGTCTATCGACTGGAGTCCGCGCCGGAGGATCGACGGGGGCAACTGCTACGGGTCCGGGCCGATCATCTCGCCGGGGCGCTGGCCACCGCCGATCAGCCGGGGCTATGGCGGGGCGTCGATCCCGGTGGCTGGTGGTACACCGGCGATCTGCTGAGCATCACCGCCGAGGGGAGCTGGCGGTTTCGCGGACGGCTGACCCGCCATGCCCGGGTGGGCAACGAGTGGGTGTCCCTGGCCACCCTGGAACAACTGTTGTACCACCACTGGCCCGGGGAGCGACATCTGGTACTGGAACTGGAAGCCCAGGGCGAGACCGCGCTCACCGTGTTGACCACCTGTCAGCAACTCGGTCATCCTGCCCTGGGGCGCCTGTTGCAGGCCGAGGGACTCAGCGAGCGCTGGTTGCCAGCCCGGGTGATCGTGGTGGGCGACTGGCCGCTGGCCGCCTCCGGGGAATCCAACCAGCTGATGCTGCGGCGCCTGGCCGAGACCCTGATCGGCGGTGAACCCCATACCCTGCATTAAATGCCACCAACCAGAATATCCCCATCCACCAGAATACCCATGGAGTAACCGTATCGTGAGCCGAGTATCCCTGGACGAGACGCTACGGGAGGACTACCGGGAGCGTTTCCAAGCCTGTGTGATCGACCCCGCGCGCATCGCCGAGGTGGATGCCACCGTCGCGGCCATGGAGGCGGACCGCCCGCGTTATCAGCGGGTGGGGGACGGTCTGGGTATCCCCTGGTTCGTGGTGGCGATCCTGCATTATCTTGAAACCGGCCGGGATTTCGGCGTGCATCTGCACAATGGCGATCCGCTGGAGCAGCGCACCGTGTATGAACCCGCCGGTCGCCCGCTGGCCGGCGAGCCTCCCTTCAGCTGGGAGGCCAGCGCCGTGGATGCGCTCCAGCAACGCCTGCTGGATCGCTGGACGGACTGGAGCCTGGAGGGCGTGCTGTTCAAGCTGGAGGGTTATCACGGCTGGCAATATCGACTGCGCCAGCCCGGCGTGGCCTCGCCCTATCTTTGGAGTTTCAGCAACCACTACCGGGCGGGTAAGTTCGTCACTCCAGAGATCTGGAGCGATAGTGCGGTGGTGGAGTACTGTGGGGGCGGGGTGTTGCTGCGCCGCCTCGCTGAACTCGGGTGGGCGCAGCCGGTGGCGCCGGTGGCGACGGTGGGACCGTTAATCCGTTTCCGGGAGGGGAGTGACCATGATCTCTGGACCGAGGAACTACAGCGCTTTCTGAACCGCCTGCCGGGGATCTTCGTGCGTATCGATGGCCGGCCCGGCCCACGCACTTCCAGCGCCCTGCACCAGGCCCTGGGCTGGCCTCTGCGGGGTGATCCGGCGCCGGTGGAGGGGGCCGCCGACGATACCCCGCCGGAATAGAACACTGCCCCGATGGCGGGACGAATGGCGGGAACTTTCATCGGTCCGATGAATTCAAAATCCCCGAGTCAAAGCGAGAGACTCCCCGCTTCTCTCCCTAAGCGGGTGCCAGCAACCCCAAGCTGGTTACGGTTTGCCCCGGTTTTTCCCCTTAACCGGGGTTTTTTTACGACTTGCGGGAGAATCCGGTGACCGAGACGACAACCATGACGCAATCCTGGCATAGCACCACCATCCTCGCCGTGCGCCGCGACAACCGGGTGGTGATCGGCGGCGACGGGCAAGTGAGCATGGGCAACACCATCATGAAGGGCAACGCCCGCAAGGTCAGGCGGCTTTATCAGGGTCGGGTGATCGCCGGCTTCGCCGGTGGCACCGCCGACGCCTTCACCCTGTTCGAGCGCTTCGAAGGCAAGCTGGAGCAGCACAGCGGTAATCTGCTGCGCTCGGCGGTGGAGCTGGCCAAGGATTGGCGCACCGATCGGATGCTGCGCCGACTGGAAGCGCTTCTCGTGGTGGCCGACCCCCACGCCACCCTGGTACTGTCCGGTAACGGCGACGTGATCGAGCCCGAGCACGATCTGGCGGCCATCGGCTCCGGCGGCCCCTACGCCGAGTCCGCGGCCCGGGCGCTGCTGGCGCACTCCGAACTGGATGCCCGGGCTATCGTCGAGCAGGCCTTGAAAATCGCCGCCGACATCTGCATCTATACCAATCACCACATCACTCTGGAGACCCTGGGCGAGGACTGATCGCCCGAGAATCTATGTCCGAGATGACCCCCCGCGAAATCGTCCAGGAACTGGACAACCACATCATCGGCCAGTCGGAGGCCAAGCGTTCAGTGGCCATCGCCCTGCGTAACCGCTGGCGCCGCACCCAGGTGGCCGAGCCGCTGTGTAGCGAGATCACCCCCAAGAACATTCTGATGATCGGTCCCACCGGGGTGGGCAAAACCGAGATCGCCCGGCGCCTGGCCAAGCTCGCCCGCGCCCCCTTCATCAAGATCGAGGCCACCAAGTTCACCGAGGTGGGCTACGTGGGCCGGGACGTGGAGTCCATCATCCGCGATCTGGCGGATATGGCGGTGAAGATGGTGCGCGAGGAGGAGATCCACAAGGTCCGCCACCGGGCCGAGGAGGCAGCGTTGGAGCGGGTGCTGGACGTGCTGCTGCCCCGGCCGCGCAGCGTGGGTTTCGCCAACGAGCCGGCGCCCCCCCAGGATAACTCCGGCACCCGTCAGAAGATGCGCGAGCGCCTGCTGAAGGGCGATCTGGACGAGCGCGAGATCGAGATCGAGGTCTCCGCCCAGCCGGTGGGCGTGGAGATCATGGCGCCCCCCGGCATGGAGGAGATGACCAGTCAGCTCCAGAACATGTTTCAGAACCTCTCCAGCGGCCGTACCAAGGCCCGTAAACTGCGGGTCAAGGACGCCCTGAAGATCCTCCAGGAGGAGGAAGCGGCGCGGATGATCAACGAGGACGATCTCAAGCTCCGGGCGGTGCAGGCGGTGGAGCAGAACGGCATCGTGTTTCTGGACGAACTGGACAAGGTTTGCAAGCGCGGCGAGTACGGTGGCCCGGATGTGTCCCGGGAGGGCGTGCAGCGAGACCTGCTACCGCTGGTGGAGGGCTGTACAGTGTCCACCAAGTACGGCATGATCCGCACCGACCATATCCTGTTCATCGCCAGCGGTGCCTTTCACCTGGCCAAACCCTCGGATCTGATCCCGGAGCTCCAGGGCCGGCTGCCCATCCGGGTGGAACTGCATGCCCTCACCACCGAGGATTTCGTGCGTATCCTCACCGAACCCGACGCCGCCTTGACCCGCCAGTATCGTGAGCTACTGGCCACTGAGGCGGTGGAACTGGCATTCACCGAGGACGGCCTGCGGCGCATCGCCGAGGTGGCCTTCCAGGTCAACGAGCGCACCGAGAACATCGGCGCCCGGCGCTTGCAGACGGTGATGGAGCGCTTGCTGGAGACTGTCTCCTTCGAGGCACCGGACCGGGCCGGGGAGAAGCTCACCATCGACGCGGCCTACGTGGGCAAGCATCTGGACGCACTGGTCCAGGATGACGATCTCAGCCGCTATATTCTCTGACAGGCATAGTTTCCGAGGGGACAACTCAAGTCATGGCACCACGACCCACCGATCTCACCCTGCACAAGGCCTCCCGGGTGCTGGAGATCAGTTTCGACGACGGTTCCACTTTTCGCCTGCCGTGCGAGTATCTACGGGTGTATTCGCCCTCGGCGGAGGTGCGCGGCCATGGACCCGGGCAGGCGGTGTTGCAGGTGGGTAAGGAGCAGGTGAACATCACCGCCATCGAGCCGGTGGGCCACTATGCGGTGAAACTGGTGTTCGACGACGGCCACGACTCGGGTCTGTATTCCTGGGACATGCTCCACGACCTCGGTGCCAACCAGGGGCCGTACTGGGAGGATTATCTGCGGCGGCTGGAGGAGGCCGGCTACCGGCGCAAGGACAGCGGTACCGACGGCGGCGACAACGCCCAGTATTATTCCCTCCAGTGACCATGGCCGACGATCACGATCCGGACAGCACCCACTTCGGCTTCCAGCGGGTGCCGCTCAGCGAGAAGGCCGGCCGGGTGGGCCAGGTATTCGACTCCGTGGCCACCCGCTACGATCTCATGAACGACCTCATGTCCTTCGGTCTGCACCGGATCTGGAAGCGTTTCGCCATCCTCCTGAGCGGTGTGCGCCAGGGCCATCGGGTGCTGGATCTGGCCGGCGGCACCGGTGATCTGGCGCGCCTGCTGCTGCCCCAGGTGACGCCCAGCGGTGGCGTGGTGCTGGCCGATATCAACGCCGCCATGCTGGAGCGGGGCCGCGCCCGGTTACTGGACGAGGGGCTGTGCCGGGGGCTGGAGTTCATCCAGGCCGACGCCGAGCATCTGCCGTTCGCCGACGGCAGTTTCGATTGCGTGACCATCGCCTTCGGGCTGCGTAACGTCACCGTGAAGGAGCGGGCGCTACGGTCCATGTACCGGGTGTTGAAACCGGGCGGACGGTTGCTGGTGCTGGAGTTCTCCCGGCCCAATCTGCCCGGTCTGCAACCGCTCTACGATGCCTATTCCTTCCAGATGTTGCCCACCATGGGACGGCTGGTGGCCAATGACGCCGACAGCTACCGCTATCTGGCCGAGAGCATCCGCATGCACCCGGACCAGGAAACCCTGCGGGGCATGATGGAGGCTGCCGGCTTCGAGCGTTGCCAGTATTACAACCTCTCCGGCGGGATCGTCGCCGCCCATCGGGGTTACCGGTTTTGAGTTCGGCCTTCGGCGGCTTCTGGCGACGTCTGGCGGCCAACCTGCTGGATGGCCTGCTGTTCGCCGCGTTGCTGACGCCCCTGACCCTGTTGCTGGCCGACGCCGTGCCCATGGAGATCCTCGGCAGCTGGCTGTTGCCCCTGGCCCTGACCCTGGGCTGCTGGATGATGCTCGGTGGCACCCCGGGAAAACTCCTGATGGGCTGCGAACTGGTGGACGGCCGCAGCGGACACCGGGTGAGCCTGGGGCAGGCGCTGCTGCGCTATCTGGGTTATCTTCTGTCGGCGCTGCCCCTGGGGCTGGGCTTTCTGTGGATCCTCTGGGACCGGCGCAAGCAGGGCTTCCACGACAAGCTGGCCGGCACCCTGGTGATCCGCGAGGACGAGCGCCGTCTGTCCCTGGACGAGCTGGAAAGGCGCCTGCGGTGAGCCGGTTGCTGCTACTGAGTACCCTGCTGGAGGCGGCCCTGAACCGCGCCGTGGCCATGGATCCGGAGAGCCGGGCGCGGTTTCGCGCCTTGCAGGGCCGGGTGGTGGGGCTGTCGATTCACGGGATCGGCGATCTGTTTCTGCATCCGGGCGAGCCCGCCCGGCTTCGCACCGCCCCCGAGCGCGCTCCCGCGCTATGGCTGCGGGCCTCCCTGCCGGTCTGGCTGCGGCTGGCCGCCGGTGGTAGCGGCACGGCCGGGCTGAGCGTGGAGGGCGATGGGGAACTGGCGGCGGCTATCCACCAGGCCCTGGCCGGTATCCCTATCGACGGCGAGGAGATTCTGGCCGGCTGGCTGGGGGATATTCCCGCCCATGCGCTGTTCCGGCGGTTGCGCGCCGGCAGTGCCTGGGGGCAGCGGGTGGCCGACACACTACTGGCGGATCTGCGGGAGTATCTCCAGGAGGAGGTCCGGCAGTTGCCGTCCACCCCGGCCATGCGCGCTTTCCTGGACGAGGTGGATACCCTGGCGATGGACACCGACCGCCTGGAGGTCCGGCTGCGGCGTCTGGAGCGCTCGCCGCGACACGCCACACCCTGATGCCATGCGCACACCCCTGCGATTGCTCCGGCTCTGGCAGATCCATCGCGTGTTCAGGCGCCATGGACTGGATCAGCTGATCCTCGCCATCACCCCGCTGGCGCCCCTGAACCGCTGGCGCCGCCGCACCTGGGTGGATACCCGGCGGGGCGAGCGGATTCGCCGGGCTCTGGAGGAACTGGGGCCGGTGTTCGTGAAATTCGGTCAGATGCTCTCCACCCGACCCGATCTGCTGCCCGGGGATATCATCCGCGAATTGGCCCGTTTGCAGGATCGGGTGCCGCCCTTCGAGTCCGCCACCGTGCAAGCGATCGTGCAGCGCGCCTATGGCCAGGACCTCACCACGGTGTTCGCCGAATTCGACGAGAATCCCCTGGCCTCGGCCTCCATCGCCCAGGTCCATGCCGCCCGCCTGCTGGACGGTCGGGAGGTGGTGGTGAAGGTGGTGCGCCCCGGTATCCAGGCGGTGATCCATCGGGATGTGCAACTGCTGCATGTGCTGGCGGAACTGCTGGAGCGCTACTGGTCGGAGGGCAAACGCCTGCGCCCCCGGGCGGTGGTGAACGAATACGAGAAGGTGATCTTCGACGAACTGGATCTGCTGCGCGAGGGCGCCAACGCCAGCCAGCTACGGCGCAATTTCCTGGAATCGGAGATCCTCTACGTGCCGGAGATCCACTGGCCCCACACCAGGCGGGAGGTGCTGGTGATGGAGCGGATCCGCGGCATCCCCATCAGCGACCTGGCAGCGCTACGCAAGACCGGGGTGAACCTCAAGCGGCTGTCGGAGCGGGGTGTCAGGATCTTCTTCACCCAGGTGTTCCGGGACAGCTTCTTCCATGCCGATATGCATCCGGGCAATATCTTCGTGGATGCCCGCGTTCCCCATTCGCCCAGCTATATCGCGGTGGATTTCGGCATCATGGGCACGCTCAGCCCGGTGGATCAGCACTATCTGGCGGAGAACTTCCTGGCCTTTTTCCAGCGCGACTACCGGCGGGTGGCGGAGTTGCACATCGAATCCGGCTGGGTACCCGCCGGCACCCGGGTGGACGAGTTCGAGTCCGCCATCCGCACCGTCTGCGAACCCATCTTCGACCGCCCGCTGAAGGATATCTCCTTCGGCGGTTTCCTGCTCACCCTGTTCCAGACCGCCCGGCGTTTCCAGATGGAGGTGCAGCCGCAACTGGTGCTGTTGCAGAAGACCCTGCTGCATGTGGAGGGTCTGGGCCGGCAACTGGACCCGGACCTGGATCTCTGGAAGACCGCCGCGCCGTTCCTGGAGAGCTGGGTGCGCGAGCGCTTCGGACCCCGGGGCGCCTGGCACCGGGTGCAGGCCAGCCTGCCGCGCTGGGCGATCCAGGTGCCGGAGGTACCGGATCTCATCCACAACGCACTCAGGCAACTGAGTCGGCGGGAGGGGGAACGGATGGAAACCACGGCCCTGGCCGAGTTTCGCCGGGAGTGGCGGGCGGCTCAGGATCGGCAGCAGCGCCGGCTGGTGGGCGCGGCGTTGCTGATCGGTGGGACGATTTTGGGACTGGATGAGCCCCTGGCCTGGCTGGCCGTGACGGTGGGGTTCTGGTGGTTGCTGCGGGGCCGTTGAGCCGGCCCCGGGGGGTGTGGGTGGTTAGCCTTCCTGGATGGGGGTCTGGGGGTTCTGCAACAGATTCAACCCCTTGAGCAGGTTGAGCGCCTCGTAGAGCTGGTAGTCGCTGCGCGCCAGGGACAGGGTATCCACTGCCTCGCCATCGGTTTCCTCCACGCCGGGTAGCGCCTCCTCGTCAGCGTTGCTGAGGTGATCCGGCAGATCCGCCTCCTTGAGAAAGTTCAGGCCCGGGGCGTCGGCCTGGGTCAATTGCAGGGATTCCAGTTCGATGTCCGGGACGATGCCGGCGGCCTGAATGGAGCGCCCGCTGGGGGTGTAGTAGCGGGCGGTGGTGAGCTTCACGGCGGTGCCGTTCATCAGCGGCAGGATGGTCTGCACCGAACCCTTGCCGAAGGTCGCCTCGCCCATGATGATGCCCCGCCGATGATCCTGCAGGGCGCCGGCGACGATCTCCGAGGCCGAGGCCGAACCGCCGTTCACCAGCACCACCAACGGCGCGCCCTGCATCACGTCGCCCGGAGTGGCGCGGAAATTCTGCTGGGAGCCATCGCCGCGGCCCTCGGTGTAAACCACCAGCCCCTCGTCCAGAAAGGCATCGGAGATCTCCACTGCGGCGTTCAAAACGCCGCCGGGATTGTTGCGTAGATCCAGGATCAGGCCCTTCAGGGAGCCGTCGTTCTGCTCCTGGAGCTCGCTGATGGCCTGGTTCAGGTTCAGCGCGGTCTTGGACTGGAACTGGGTGATGCGCACGTAGCCGAAGCCCGGCTCCAGCAGCCGGTTGCGCACGCTCTTGACCTGGATGATGTCGCGCACCACGCTGATTTGCAGGGGTTTGTCCTCGCCCTCGCGGACGATGGTGAGGACGATCTCGGTCGCGGGCTTGCCGCGCATCAACTGGATGGCCTCGTTCAGGGACAGACCTTTCACCGGGGTGTCGTCCAGGCGGATGATAAGATCACCCTGCTTCACCCCGGCCCGCTGGGCGGGGGTGTCGTCGATGGGGGCGATGACCTTGATGAAGCCATCCTCCAGGCCCACCTCGATACCGAGTCCGCCGAATTCCCCCGAGGTGCCCGCCTGTAGATCCCGGAAGGCGTCCTCGTCCAGATAGGTGGAGTGCGGATCCAGGCCGGACAGCATGCCGCGGATGGCGTCCTCCAGCAGGTGCCTGTCGTCCACCTCCTCCACGTAGTCGCGCTTGATACGGTCCAGCACGTCGGTGAAGGTGCGCAGTTCATCGTAGGGTAGGTCACCGCTCTCCGGGGCGTCGGTAAGGTCAGCCCAGACATAGGGACCGGCGCTGAGGGAAACACCGAGCACCGCGCCCAGTGTCAACATCAAACCACCACGGATTACAGTGCTCATGTCGGCTCCGTCACATACATTGTGGAAATCATCCGGACAAGTCCAAAAGTTAATCCTAAGATCGACGATTTCACAAGAAAGTTGCCTCACCGGAGAGAGCAAAACCGCCTTCGCGAGGCTTTGCTTCCCGGGCCGGTAAACCGGCGGTTCCAGACCCATCGGCCAGTAACCGGTGGTTTATCAGCTTTGTCCATCGGATCGAACATATTACCATAGGCCGGCGGCCGGGTCTGGTGCGGCGCCAGCCGTGGCTATCCCGCTGCCTTTTGGTCCATCACACGCTTGAGGTTCCATGGAATTTGTCGATTTCGCCGCCAGGAACTGGTACCTGTTCCTGGCCCTGATCGTGATCCTCGCCCTGCTGATCGGCGGCGAGATTCGCCACCGCCTACGCGGCATCGGTAGCGTCAGTCCCGCCGAGGCACTGCGCCTGATAAACCATGAGGACGCGGTGATGCTGGATGTGCGGGAAACCAGCGACTACAAGACCGGGCATATCCCCGAGTCTTTACACATTCCCCAGAAGGAACTGGAAGGCAGGCTCAAGGAACTGTCGCGGGTGAAGGATAAACCGCTCATCGTTTATGCCGGTCTGGCGAGTCATGCCACCGCTTGTGGGGTCTTACTGAAAAAACACGGTTTTGCTGCCGTTCGGACGCTCAAGGGTGGACTCAACGAGTGGCAGAACGCCAACCTGCCCATCACCCGAAAATAGCCCCGGGGAAACGCCATGCCCAGAATCGTCATGTATGCCTCCGCCTTCTGCCCGTTCTGCCGCTGGGCGCGGGCCCTGCTGGACAACAAGGGGGTGGAATACGAAGTGCTGGACGTGGACCGCGACCCGGCGCTACGCGCCGAGATGCGCGAGCGCAGCCAGCGCCGCACGGTACCGCAGATCTTCATCGGTGAGCGCCACGTGGGGGGATTCGACGATCTCTCGGCCCTGGATCGGGCCGGCGAACTGGATTCCCTGCTCCAGGATACCTGAGGCCCCGGTACCGTTCCCGACCCGGGCGGTTTTTACCCCCTCATCCTCGATTTTCTTCAAACAAGCGAGTACTTCATGAGTGATCAAACGGGCGCGACGCCCAAACAGCAGTTCGACATCCAGCGTATCTATCTCCGGGACGCCTCACTGGAGACGCCCGGGGCGCCCCAGATCTTCACGGAGCAATGGCGTCCGGAGGTGAGCCTGCAACTCAACACCAGTCAGCAGAGCGTGGAGGCCGACACTTACGAGGTAGTGCTGCACCTCACCCTGACTGCCAAGATGGGCGACAAGACCATCTATCTGGTGGAGATCCAGCAGGCCGGTCTGTTCGTCTTGACGGGTTTTTCGCAGGCCCAGATGGGGCCGATGCTGGGAGCCTTCTGCCCCAATGTGCTGTTTCCCTATGCCCGGGAATCGCTGGATTCGCTGATTACCCGGGGGGGATTCCCGCCCCTGTATCTCAAACCGGTAAACTTCGACGCCCTGTATCAGCAGACCCAGAAGGCCAAGCAGCAGAAACAACAGTCGGCGGTCTCCAGCGGCCAGACCGGCAGCGCCTGAGCCTCAGCGCTGGGCCAATCTGAACAGGTAGACGGCGCCCGAGCGGGGACCCGCATGGGCCTCGAAGGGGGCGCCTACCGCGAGGGTAGCATCGTCCACGCTGACGGTCTCGCCGAAGCGTATCCCGGGCTGGGCGTCCCAGGCGGTGAGTTTGGCAAACTGTCCCCAGCGCTCCGTACCCCCCTGGTTCCGGCTGAAGACGTACACCGCGCCGGCATCTTCACCCATGGCGGCGTGGCGCCGGGCGCCAGCCACCAGCCAGCGCGGGTTGAGGGCCACGCTGAAACCGAACTGATCGTCCCGGGGACCGTCCGTGGGTTGGAATTTCTGGGTCTGTTGCCAGTCTCCGGGCCGAAAGCCCCGCTGGAACAGGTAGACCGCGCCGCTGCCCGGGGCGCCGACCGCGACAAAGTCGCCGGAAACCGCCACCGCATAGCCGAACTGATCGTTGGCCCGGGCGTCCCGGGCGGTGAGTTTGGCGGTCTGCTGCCAGAGGTCTGGACGGTCCGGCTGGCGTTCGAACACATAGGCCGAACCGGCGAAGGTGCCGGCATGGTCATCGAAATGCGCCCCCACCACGGCGATGTTGCCCGCCAGCGCCACGCTGATGCCGAACTGATGGGTGGTGGCGCCGTCCCCGGCCAGCAATTTGGCGGTCTGTTGCCAGCCGGGCTGTTCACCCGGATGTCGCTGGAACAAGTAGGCAGCACCGGCACTGTTGCCTTGCTCGTCGTCGGCGAAGGCCCCCACCAGCAGGATGTCGTCGTCCAGAGCAACGGCATTGCCGAAGGAGTCGCCCGGGTCGGCATCGGTGGCGGTGAGTTTGATGGTGGATGCCCAACCGTCGGCCTGGCTCCGGTCCTGGTGAAACACGAATACCGCGCCGGTATCGGGTCCAGCATCGTCGTCGCCCAGAGCACCCACCGCCAGACTGTCGCCGCCCACGGCCACTGCCTGGCCGAAGCGGTCGAAACCCTCGGTGCCGGCAGCCAGCAATCTGGCCTGCTGGGTCCAGGCACCGGTCTGCTGGAAGACGTAGGCCGAGCCCGCGTCGGTGCCCCGGTCGGAATCGAAATGCGCCCCCACCACCAGCGTATCTCCACGCAGTGCCACGGAGAATCCGAACTGATCGTTGGCCTGGGCGGCCTGGGCGGTGATCTTGGCGGTGGGCTGCCAGATGTTGCCAGCGCGAAGAAAAGTGTAGGCGGCACCGGATTCCACGCCCACATCGGAGTCGTTGGGCACGCCCACCACGATGGTGGTCCCATCCAGGGCGAGGATGCCGCCGAACTGATCGCCGCTCACGGTATCCTCGGCGCGTAGCTCCGTTTCCAGGCGCCAGCCCGTCGCACTGGCGGCATCGCGATCGAAGATGTACATGGCGCCGGCATTGGCGCCGCCGCTATCGTCCAGGCTCGCCCCCACTACCAGGCTGCTACTGCTGATGGCCACGCTGCTACCGAAGCGCTGATCGGGCTGGGCATCCGCTGCCTGGATACTGCCGAGGCGCCGCCAGTCCGCGCTACCCGACCCGGGGCGGAACAGATGCACCGCGCCGCGGGTCTCGCTCTGCCAGCCCGCACCCACCGCCAGCCAGTTGTCCGCTAGCGCCAGGCTGGCGCCGAAGCCACTACCGGATTGCTCACCGTTCAGGGTCGCCAGGGCTTGCCAGTTGTCGGTGTCGCGGCTGCGACGGTAGAGATGTACTTGACCGGAGGGTCGAGTCGCATCGCCCGCGCCCGGCGCTCCCACGGCCAGCAGACTGGCGCGCAGAGCCAGGGCGGAGCCGAAACGCTCGCCCGGGTTGTCGCCCTGCAACTGCTGGTGGAATTGCCAGCGGGTGAGATCGTCGTCGGCGCGAATGAAGCTGAACACGCTGCCCCGCTGCTCAGCGGCGAACGGCGCGGCAACCACCAGCGTGTCCCGGTCCAGGGCCAGTACCTGACCGAACTGCTGGCCCGCGCCGGCCTCGGGCGGTGTCAGCTTGTCCAGCAGGCGCCAGCGCCGGGGATCGTTGTCCACTACCTGGAACAGATAGACCGCACCGCTGTTGGTGCCCTGGCTATCGTCACCGGGCGCACCGATGGCTATCAGATCGTTATGGATGGCCACCGCGGCGCCGAAAGTATCCCCGGCCTTGAGGTCGTCCACGAAGAGTTCGGTCATGGTCGCCCATAACTCCGCCCCACCGACGTTGCGCTGGTAAACATAGGCAGAACCCACCGCTTCGCCTGCGCCATCGACACCGGGTGCGCCCACCACCAGCAGGTCGTCGGACAGAGCCACCGCGGCGCCGAAACGATCACCGGCCAGGGCATCGCCGGGCGTGAGTTTATCGGTCTGGGTGGTTTGCAGGGCCACGGCCCAGGGGATCGCCAGTAGCATGCCCAGCAACAGGGTGGGCAGGGTGGCGAGGGTCGGAACGCGGGTTCTAGTCCCGTGGCGATGGGAAAATTCGGTGATATTGCGCATCATGCTGGTTGAGTTGGGTTTGAGGCGGGATGCGGAGAAAATAATTTCGCGAGAAACAGTGACGTTGTACACCAAGATACATGGAAAAGATCGTTACCGGCAGCCTAGCAGGCCCGCGGGCCAATTTCTCGGTCGCCGTGGAAATTCCTTGCAGGATAGCGCCGCATGGGGCGCTGCCGGATAGTGAATATTGGGTGAAAATGGCGAGACCGGATAGGTGAGACTGGATCGTTGGCGTTACTGGCCGCTACTGCTGTTTTTCGGCTTTTACCTGTTGCCGGTGGGTCTTGCCAGCCTGGGACATTGGTTCGATGGGGAACGTCCCCGCCACTGGTGGCAGGCTCGCACCGACAGCACCGGACTGGCGCCCGATCCGGTTACCACCCCGGAGGCGGTGGTACAGGTCTACGGTGCCCGGGCGTTTCGCTGGCGGGGGATTTTCGGGGTGCATACCTGGGTGGCGATCAAGCCCCGGGATGGCGACAGCTATACCCGGCTGGAGGTGATGGGCTGGGGGGTGAGTCGCGGGGCACCGGCGGTGCGCGTCCGCCAGGGGATAGCCCCCGACGGGTACTGGTTCGGCGCTCTCCCGGAGGTCTTGACGGAGCATCGGGGCGAACTGGCGGAGCAACTCATCGAGCGGTTGTTGGTGGCGGTGGCGCAGTATCCCCATGCCTCGGAGTACCGGGTCTGGCCCGGTCCCAACAGCAATACCTTCGTGGCCCATCTGGGCCGCCGGGTGCCGGAACTGGCGTTGGATCTGCCACCCACGGCCATCGGCAAGGACTATCTGGGGCAGTCGCGGTGGCTGGGCCGGGCGCCCAGTGGCGGTGGCATGCAACTGTCGCTGGGTGGTTATCTCGGGGTGCTGGTGGCGCCCGAGGAGGGTGTCGAGATCAACCTGCTCGGGCTCGCCGCAGGAGTGGATTTTTTCAACCCCGCCCTACGCTTACCGGGACTCGGTCGAATCGGTGTGGGAACTGGTGAAAGGGCTCTGGCGCGGTAATCTGGACATCACCGGACTGTCATAAAATCGTTGCACGAAGCCGGCATAGTGGCGCCATGAAACAAGCTGCTATGACCTTACCCGCCGCTCCGGCGCGCCGACGTCTGTTCATCGCCGTGGTTGCCGAGACCTATCCGCCGGAAGTCAACGGTGTTGCCCTGACCACCGAGCGCCTGGTGCAGGGATTACTGGAAGCCGGCCACCGGGTACAACTCATCCGCCCCGTACAGGCTGCGGACACCGTTTCGCAAATGGCACCCATGCTATCCCAGGGTGGGAATGGTGACTGCGTGGTGGTCACCGTCGCCGGGATGACTATTCCCTTCTACCGACATCTGCAACTGGGTTTACCGGCCCGGCGGACTCTGGCGCGGCTGTGGCGTCGGGAGCGCCCGGATGCGGTGCATATCGTCACCGAGGGGCCGCTGGGTGCGTCTGCCCTGAGTCTGTCCCGCCGGCTCGGATTGGCGGTGTTGTCGGGATTTCACACGAATTTCCAGAATTACAGCCGTTATTACAAAATGGGTTTCCTGCAAAACCCCATCATGGGTTATTTGCGCTGGTTCCATAACCGCTGTCAATGCACCCTGGTACCCACGGAGGAACTGCGTGGTCATCTGGCCGCCCACGGCTTCCATAACCTGCGATTGCTGGCCCGTGGCGTGGATACCCGGTTGTTCTCCCCGTCGCGGCGCACCGAGGCATTACGCCGGGAGTGGGGAGTCGAGGCGGCCCAACCGGTGGTGCTGTATGTGGGTCGACTGGCCGCCGAGAAAAATCTGCAACTGGCAGTGGCAGCTTTTCAGGCTATCCGCGAGGAGCGTCCCGACGCGCGCTTCGTGCTGGTGGGTGATGGCCCGCTGGCGAGTTCCTTGCAGAAGGCTCATCCAGATTTTGTATTTCGGGGTACCCGACATGGCAAGGATCTGGCGACGCATTATGCCTCGGCCGATTTGTTTCTGTTTCCGAGTCTGACCGAGACCTTCGGCAATGTCACCCTGGAGGCCATGGCCAGTGGGCTTGCGGTGGTGGCCTTCGATTACGCGGCGGCCCGCCAGCACATCGTCCACGGCCGCAGTGGGATGCGGGTGGCTTGCACCGACGCCGCCGCTTTCGTGTTGGCAGCCCGGCGTCTGGCATTGTGGCCGGAACACCGGCAAGCGTTGGGGCGGGAGGCACGGCGCGCCGCCGAGACGTTGGATTGGTCCCTGATCAGCCGGAGTCTGGAAGATCTTTTCGTGGAATACACCCAGTAGAGATACAAAGACGATGGTCAACAGCTTTCCTGGCTTGATGGCGCACTGGCAGCGCCTAATTGAACTCGATAGTGCGCTTTGCCTGCATTGCAACCGGGTGGGTACCTGGCGCAACGTGGAGCGCCTGTTCGGTATCGTCAGTCGACTGGGGGACGGGGTGTTCTGGTACACCCTGATGATCCTGTTACTGCTGCACCGGGGAACCGAGGCCCTACCTGTGGTGGGACAAATGCTGATCACCGGAACGATCGGCCTGACCATCTATAAGTGGCTGAAAACCAAAACCACCCGTCCCCGCCCCTTCACCCGCAATCAGCAGATCCGGATCTCCGTGGCGCCGCTCGACCAGTATAGTTTTCCCTCCGGTCATACCCTGCATGCGGTGGGGTTCAGCGCGGTGGCGGTATCTCACTATCCCGCCCTCGGCTGGGTTTTATTACCCTTTACGCTGCTGGTGGCCCTGTCCCGCCTGGTGCTGGGCCTGCACTATCCCAGCGATGTGTTGGCCGGCGCCACGCTGGGCGTCAGTCTCGCGGTGCTGGTGCAGTCCCTCTACTGAGTATCCCCATCTTCCTGGTGATTTACCGATTTCCCGCTAGCCTTTAGGCTGTCTTCGGGGATACCACGGTGAATGACCGCATGCGTTACCAGGTTTTCTATCCATGACCGGCATCATCACTGCCGATGTTTTGGTAATAGGCGCCGGTATGGCCGGTGCCTCGGTGGCTGCCGAACTGGCCAGGGATTTTCAGGTGGCGTTGCTGGAGCGGGAGGAGCATCCCGGTTATCACAGCACCGGTCGCTCGGCGGCCATGTACGTGAAGAACTACGGCAATGCGCCGGTGCGCCTGCTGACCGCCGCCAGCGGCGAGTTTCTGGACCGGCCACCGGCGGATTTCGTCGACCAGCCCCTGCTCAGACCCCGGGGTGTGATGTACGTGGCCCGCTTGGGACAGGAGCAGGCGTTGGCTTCCCTGGCAACTCTGGAGGGCACCGAACCGCTGACTTTGCCCGAGGCCCGGCAGCGGGTACCGCTGTTGCGCATCGAACAGGTTATCGGCGTGCTGCTGGAAACGGCGGCCATGGAACTCGACGTCCACGCTCTGCACGAGGGGTATCTCCGGCGGTTTCGGCAAGCGGGTGGACAGCTCCACTGCCGGGCCGGGGTGGAGTCGCTGGAATACCGCGCGGGTCATTGGCGGGTGGGCACCCGTAGCGGCCTCTTCGAGGCGCCGGTGCTGGTGAACGCGGCCGGCGCCTGGGCCGATGAACTGGCGGTGCTGGCCGGGGGCAGGGCAGTGGGCTTGACTCCCAAGCGCCGCACCGCGGCCATCGTCGCGCCACCAGCGGGCGTGGATGTGCGTCACTGGCCCATGGTGATCGGTGTCGCCGAGGATGTGTATTTCCGTCCCGAGGTGGGTAAGCTCTTGCTATCTCCCGCCGACGCCACGCCGGTTCCTCCCTGCGATGTACAGCCCGAGGAGTGGGACGTGGCGCTGGCGGTACATCGCCTGGAAGAACTCCTGGAGATCGAGGTGACCCGGGTGGAGCACCGCTGGGCGGGGCTTCGCACCTTCGCCGCCGATGGCTCCCCGGTGGTGGGCTGGGATCCGCAACTGGCGGGGTTTTTCTGGCTGGCGGGGCAGGGCGGTTACGGTATCCAGATGGCTCCGGCCCTGGCACGGCTGGCAGCGGCTCTGGTGGCGGACCGGCCGCCACCGGGGGATCTGGCCGGGCTGGACCAGGCTGGCGTTGATCCCCACCGGTTGCTGGGAGACAGGATTCCGGAGACGGGATCCTGAAGAGCGGGCGGGGCCTTCAAGAACTGGCCCGGGGCAATCCGGCGGCACTGTGGTTCACCTGCACGTCGCTGAGTTTCTGACAGGCCTCGGCGTGACCGGCCTGGCAGGCATTGCGTAACCACACCACGGCTTCTTCCACCACCGGGGTGCCGTCGATCAGGCCCTCGGCGTAGATGATCCCCAGCCGGAACATGGAATCCACATGCTCGCGCTCGGCCGCGCGCCGATACCACACCGCCGCTTCCCGGTAGTCCCGGGGGCCGCCCCGTTTGGCCAGCATATTACCGATCTCGTACATGGCCAGCAGCGATCCGCGGTTGGCCGCCAGATTGAACAACTGCATGGCCAGGCGCTCGTCCCGGGTCCTGCCGCGGCCCTCGGCGTACATTCTGCCCAGGTTGTACTGGGCCTCCGGCAAACCCTGATCGGCCGCCTCCTGGAAACGCTCGAAGGCGCGGCTGTCGTTGCGGGGCACGCCCCGACCCTCGGCGTACATCTTGCCGGCATTGTTCTGGGCGATGGCCAGTCCCTGCTCGGCTGCCTGATCGTACCAGTAGGTGGCCTCCCGGGGTGCGGGCGGTCCCCCCAGGCCCTGTTCCAGCATCACGCCCAGGCTGTTCTGAGCCACCGCCAGCCCCTGTTCAGCGGCCCTGCGGTACCAGCGCCGGGCCTCGGCATAGTCCTGAGGTACCCCGCGGCCGACGTTGTAACGGTTGCCCAGGTTGTTCTGGGCGATGGCGTTACCGTTCTCGGCGGCGGCCCGATACCAGTTCACCGCCTCCTGATCGTTACGCTGTACACCAATGCCCTCGGCATAGGCGATGGCCACCTCCAGTTGTGCCAGTCCGCGGATCTCCTGGAGGTGCTCGGCGCCGAAAATCTGCCGGTTCTGTTCGTCGGCGTACCATTCATCGTTGTTGGCCGCTTGCAGGAACAACTCCAGGGCCACCTCCGGATTGGGGTTGCGCATGCCGCGGCCAGTGGCATTGAGAACGGCCAGCCGGTACTGGGCCTCGGCGTTGTCGCGGTCAACGGCGCGTCGCAAGGCCTGGATTGCCTCGGAATCATTCACGGCAACGCCGATACCCTCGGCATACATCTGTCCAAGGGCGGTGTTGGCGTGGGCCAGTCCGATGGCGGCGGCCCGCTGAAAATGCTCCATGGCGCCCCGGGGATTGATGGGGAAACTCTCCCCCCGCAGGTTCATCCTGCCCAGCAGAAAGGAACACAGGGAATCGCCGCGTTCCGCCCAGCGTGTGCAGATCTCGGCGGCGGTGTCATAATCTCCCTTGGCATAGGCTTCGATGGCGATCTTGACGCCACCACCCTCGGCATCGCAGTCCCGTGCCGGCGTGGTGGTATAGACCGTGCGCCCCTCTGCGTTCAGACATCGGGTGATCTCCTGGGCCACTGCCATATCGCTCATGGGCCAGAGGAGCAGCGCCATGGCCAGGAATACGTGAAACCTCATGAAAACCTCCTGTGACCGGATCCGGGTACTGACTTGGGTAACGACACCGCCAGCAGGGGAAATTCAGCGAACCTTGTTATCATAAAATTTTATCCGGTTTGTTTACCCACGGATACTGTTTCGATGCTTGGGAAAGCGCAACCAGGCCCCATATCGTTCGTCATAGGGAAAAGATACAATCTTCGTGGTCCATGGGATTTTGGAGAGAATTGGTATGGCGATCAACTTACAGAAAGGACAACGCATCAGCCTGCAAAAGGAGGCCGGAACCAGCCTCAGCCGCATCTACATGGGGCTGGGCTGGGGCATGAAATCCGTTTCCAGTCGCGGATTTCTCGGCCTCGGCGGCGGTGAGAAAAAGGTGGAGGTGGATCTGGATGCCTCCTGCCTGATCTTCGACGAGCGCCAGCAACTGGTGGATCAGGTATGGTTCCGGCAACTGCGCAGTCGCGACGGTGCGGTGGTGCATAGCGGCGACGATCGCTCCGGCGGTGGTGGCGAGGACAGCGAGAACGAGCGGATCACCATCGATCTGAACCAGTTGCCGGCCACGGTGCAGTCCCTGATCTTCACCGTCAACAGCTATTCCGGTGAGAGTTTTTCGGGAATTCCCAATGCCTTTTGCCTGATCGTCGACGACCAATCGAAGAAGGAGATTGCCCGCTTCGATCTCAGTTTGGAGGGTGGTGACTACACGGGACTGCTCATGACCAAGCTCTATCGCCACGACAACGAATGGAAGGTGCAGGCGCTGGGCGAGCATTGCCACGGTCGTACCGTGCAGGATCTGGTGCCGGCCATTCAGCCTCACCTTTAGAGAGGTGCTGTCATTGCAAATTCCCTCCCGGCGTGGTGCGATGATCGGCCCCGGTGCCGCCCCCGCGCCGTGATACCTCGCGATTCAGGAGAGACGTCCATGGCTCTAGATTGGCTCAAAAACCGTTTTCAGGAAGTCAGCAGTAACCTCAAGACCGAGGTGACCCGGATTCGCAACAAGACCTTTCTGGAGGCGGTGGTGGCCGGCTGCGTGCTGGTGGCCTACGCCGATGGGGTGGTCAAGCCCGAGGAAAAGCAGAAGATGATGGGTTTCCTGCAGAACTCCGAGGTGCTCTCGGTCTTCGACAGCATGGAGGTCATCAAGCTTTTCGAGAAGTTCGCCCAGCAGTTCGAATTCGATTTCGGGATCGGCGAGGCCAACGCCCTGCAGGCAGTGGGCAAGCTGAAGACCAAGGAGTCGGAAGCGCGATTGATGGTCCGGGTATGTTGTGCCATCGGTGCCGCCGACGGGGATTTCGACGACTCCGAGAAGGCGATGGTGCGCAAGATCTGCGGCGAACTCGGGCTCAACCCCAAGGATTTCGATCTGTAAGCCCAGCGATTAGCGAAGGAGCAACGCAACCATGGCAATTTCCCTGCAAAAAGGTGGTCGGATCTCGCTCACCAAGGAGGCGCCCACCCTGAAGAAGGTGCATGTGGGACTCGGCTGGGACGAGCGCGCCACCGACGGCGCTGAATTCGATCTGGACGCCTCGGCGTTCCTGCTGAACGATCAGGGTAAGGTGCGCGCCGACAGCGACTTCATCTTCTACAATCAACTGGAGTCCATCGAAGGTTCCGTGAAGCACACTGGCGATAACCGCACCGGCGCCGGCGAGGGCGACGACGAGGTGCTCCTGCTGGATCTGGATCGGATTCCCCAGGAAGTGAATAAAATCGCCTTCACCGTCACCATCCACGACGCCGAGCGGCGCAGCCAGAATTTCGGCCAGGTGACCAACGCCTTCATCCGTCTGGTGAACGCCGAGAACGACGAGGAGGTGGTGCGCTATGATCTGACCGAGGATTCCTCCGTGGAAACGGCACTGATCTTCGGCGAGATTTACCGACATAACGACGAGTGGCGGTTCAGCGCCGTGGGCCAGGGCTATGCCGGCGGACTGGCAGCCCTGTGCCAACAGTACGGCGTCAACGTCTGATCACCCACTCCCCCCATCGGCAACAGGAGACATCTCATGGCAGTATCGTTGAGCAAGGGTCAAAACGTATCCCTGACCAAGGAAGATCCGGGCCTGAAGAAGGTGATGTTCGGTCTGGGCTGGGACACCCGCCGCACCGACGGCGCCGCATTCGATTTGGACGCCTCGGCTTTCGTGCTGGACGAGAACGGCAAGGTGCTGTCCGATCAGCATTTTGTGTTCTACAACAACCTCAAGGACCCTTCCGGGGCGGTAACCCACTCCGGTGACAATCTCACCGGCGAGGGCGGCGGCGACGACGAGCAACTGGTGGTGGACCTGGGCATGCTCACTCCTAATACCGCCAAGGTGGCTTTCGTGGTCACCATCCACGATGCCGAGAACCGCAATCAGAACTTCGGCCAGGTAGCCAACGCCTTCATCCGTGCGGTGAACGCCGAGTCCGACAACGAGATCGCCCGCTACGATCTCTCCGAGGACGCCTCGGTGGAGACGGCGATGATCTTTGGCGAACTCTATCGCCATGACGCCGACTGGAAGTTCCGCGCCACCGGCCAGGGCTATGCCGGTGGTCTGGCTTCCGTGGCCAAGGACTACGGCGTCAACCTGTAGGTCCGGCGAGCGCCGCCGGGTGTCCTACCGGATCGAACTCCGGGCGGGAAAGCTGCACATCGAGACCCGCCGGGAGGATCTGCCCCTGGAGGCGTTGCTGGATTTTGCCTCGCGCCAGAACCCCCGGCGGGGGTTCCTGTTCGTTTCCCGGGTGCTGGGCAAGCACATTCCCGTCGAGCCGGCACGGATGCGCGAGGTTCACCGACGGCTGGCGGAGCAACTCGTCGATCTGCCGGGTCCGGTGGTGGTGGTTGGCATGGCCGAGACCGCCACCGGGCTCGGTGGCGGGGTGGCCGACAGCTTGGCCAGCCTGCGCGGTGGTGACGACGTACTGTTCATGCACACCACCCGCCATCCCCTGCCCGGGAAGAGCCTGCTGTGTTTTGACGAGAACCACAGCCACGCCCCGGATCATCTGCTCTATCTTCCCGAGGGTGACGATCTGGCGCTGTTCCGTGGCGCCCGCTCGCTGGTGCTGGTGGACGACGAGATCAGCACCGGGCGCACCCTGCGCCGGCTCGCCCATGAACTGATGGGCCATCTGCCGGCCCTGCGACTTTGCCGCGCCGCCAGCATCGTCAACTGGCTGGCGCCGGATGCCCGGCGGAGCTGGGGCGAGGGACTGGCGGCGCAGGTGGGGTTCGCGAGCCTGCTGGAGGGGCAGTTCAGTTTTCAGCCCGATGCGGCGTTCCAGCCCGCCCTGCCGCCCACCGTGCTCGCCTCCCGGGTGGGACTACAGGCCCGTGCCGACACCGGACGGCGGGGGTTACGGATGGTCGGTGAGGTGGGCATCCCCACCGGGCCGGTACCACCGGGACCGCTGCTGGTGGTGGGCACTGGCGAATTCAGTTTCCAGCCCTTTCTGGCGGCGGAGCGGCTGGCTGCAAAGGGGCGGGATGTGCTGTTCCAGTCCACCACCCGCTCGCCCATCCTGGCCGGCGAGGCTATCCAGCGCAGGCTCGTGTTCGACGACGAGCACGACGAAGGCGTCTGCAATTATCTCTATAATCTGCCCCGGGAGCGGGCGCTGGTGCTGGCCTACGAGCAGGCCGCCACGGCCCATGCCCATCGCTTCCCGGTGCCGGTGGCGGCCCGCTGGTGGTTGGACTGAAGGCGGTCGGAACGAAAGAGGAATGCCATGGCGCTTTACGTGTTCACCGACCTGGACGATAGCCTGTTCCAGACCCGGGGCAAATGCCCGCCGGCGGCTACCCTGCACACCCTTGCCGTGGACCGGCAGGGGCAGCCGCTGTCGTTTGCCACCGACGCCCAGCAGACCCTGCTGGCCTGGCTGGACCACGGCGTGGTGATCCCGGTGACTGGACGCAACAGCGCCGCGCTGGCACGGGTGCGGGTGCGCTTCCCGAGCTTCCGGATCACCAGCCACGGGGCCATGGTGGTGGGACCCGACGGCAACCCAGACCAGCGCTGGCTGGCGCTGCTGGAGGAGAGCCTGGTCCACTGGCAGAGTCGTTTGAACACGGCGCTGGCGGAACTGGAGGCCCGCCGTCAGCGCCAGCGCCTGGCACTGCGGCTGCGGATCATCGAGGATCAGGGCCTGCCCTGTTATCTCTCGGTGAAGGGAGAGGCGGCGGATCTGGAGACCCTGGAGGCGGCAATGGGTGAACTGTGGGAGCCGGCTCTGATGCACCGTAACGGCGAGAACATGGCCCTGTTGCCGGCTTTTGCCAGCAAGCTCCGGGCGGTGGAGTTCGTGTTGGCGCGGTTGGCGGAGCAGGATGTCCGGCCGCTGGTCATCGGTCTCGGCGATAGCCTGACGGATCTGCCGTTCCTGCGCCTGTGCGACTACGCCATGATTCCCCGCCGCAGCCAGATCCAGGAGCGGTTGTGGCCCTGACCCGTTGCCAGCCCATCAGCGGCAGTTATTATCCCGAGGATTGCCGGTTCCTGCTCAAGCCCATCCAGGTGGTGGATATGCCGGTGGCGAAGAAGGAGCGCCTGATCCAGTCGGGAGCGCGGCATTATTCCGAGATGCTCACCCACGAGCATCCGGTGAGCCCGGATTACCGAACCCTGTTCCTGGAGCAGACCCGGCGCTATCGCGAGCGGTTGGCCCAGGATGTGTTGAACCTGGCCGGGCATATCCGCCAGACCCGCCCGGCACCCATCACGGTGGTGTCCCTGGCCCGGGCCGGCACGCCCATCGGCGCCCTGCTGCGCCGGGCACTGGCGCGGCTGTCGGTGCCGACCCGGCATTATTCCATCTCCATCGTCCGCGACCGGGGTATCGACTGGCAGGCGTTGCGCTATCTGTTGCACGATCGTGCCTATCCCACCGGCGGACTGGTGTTCGTCGACGGCTGGACCGCCAAGGGCGTCATCACCGCCGAGCTGCGCCGTGCCGTGGCCCACTGGAATGCCCGGGAACGACCACCGCTCTCGGCGGCCCTGTACGTGATCGCCGACCCTGCCGGGGTGGCGGATGTGGCCGCCAGCCACGACGACTACCTGATTCCCTCCGGTATTCTCGGCGCCACGGTATCGGGGCTGGTGTCGCGTTCCATCCTCAACGAGAGTATCCGGCCCGGGGATTTCCACGGCTGTGTGTTGTATCCTGAACTGGCGGACGAGGATCTCAGTCACTGGTTTCTGGACCGGATCGACGAGGCCATGCAGCCGTTGCGCCCGCACCCGTTGCCGGATGATCGGGACGGGCAGCATGGGGACGCGAGCCGGCGTTTCCTGGAGAGGTTACGGGAGCGCTTCGGCATCGACGATATCAACCACATCAAGCCGGGCGTACTGGAGGCCACACGGGTGATGTTGCGCCGGGTGCCGGGATTATTACTGTTACGCGATCCCGATCATCCCGATGTGGCCCACCTGCGTTTACTGGCCGCCGACAAGGGGGTGCGGGTCCATGAGGAACCCGTCATGCCGTTCCAGGCGGTGGCGCTGATTCGCACCCTGTCCGCCACGGTTTCCTAGTCCTGTCCGGGTGGTGTTTTCCCATGGCCACGAATCTCAGTCACTACCTCGCCACCACCAACAGCCGCCAGTCGCCGATCCAGTATTATTTTTCCCTGGGCGCCACCCTCTACATGCCGGCCACCCGCGAGGATTTACCGGCGATTGTCCATGGCGAGAAACTTCCCGGGCTGCGTTCCCTGGTGATCTGCACCGAGGATGCGGTACACGAGCGGGATCTGCCCCGGGCCATGGTCAACCTGCGCCGTACCCTGGAGATCATGGGACCGGACTCGCGACTGCGCTTCGTGCGCCCGCGTGATCCGGAGGTGCTGCGCCAGATCGTGGCGATGCCAGGCGTGGAGCGGCTGGACGGCTTGGTGCTGCCCAAGGTCACCGCCGAGAACCTGGCGCTCTACGCCGAATACGCCGCTCGCTGGCCGGGGCTGTGGCTGATGCCCACCCTGGAGACCGGGGCGGTGTTCGAGCGCCGGGCGCTGGAGGCGCTGCGGGAACGTTTCGCCCAGGTGGTGAATCCGATTCTCTGCCTGCGGGTGGGGGGTAATGATCTGCTGAGTCTGCTGGGTTTGCGCCGCTCGCCCCGGTTGACGCTCTACGACACCCCCCTGCGCGGCGTCCTGAACGATATCATTCTGGTGTTCCGCCCCGCCGGCTACGAGATCGCCGCGCCGGTGTTCGACATTCTCGACAGTCCCGCCACGCTGGCCCGAGAGGTGGCGCTGGATATTCACCACGGCCTGCTCACCAAGACCGCCATCCATCCCGTGCAGATTCCACTGATCGAGGGCGCCTACCGGGTTTGCCCCGAGGAGCAGGCGCTGGCCCGACGGATTCTGGATCCCCGGGCCGATGCGGTGTTTCGCCATGGCGGGCAGATGTGCGAACCTGCGACCCATCGCCACTGGGCCGAGCGCCTGCTGGCCCGGGCGGCCCTGTACGGTGTTAGCGAGGGAAAACCATCATGACCACGACGCAATTGCAAAAAGGCGCCAACACCGCCCTGACCGGGCAGCGACCGGGACTGTCGACAGTGCAGGTGAGTCTGGGCTGGCGACCGGCCCAGCCACCTGGCATGGAGGTGGACGCCAGTGCTTTTGCCCTCACCGATACGGACAAGGTACGCGGCGACGGGGATCTGGTGTTCTACAACAATCCCCGCAGTCCCGAGGGTTTTCTGGAGACCATGCCATCTACTGTCGGTGGCGACATCCAGGCCTTCCGGATCCGGTTCGGCGCCGCGCCGGCACAGATCCAGAAGATCGCCTTCACCGTGACCATCCACGAGGGCCAGAATCGCCAGCAGAACTTCGGCATGCTGGAGGCTGCCTGGGTCCGGGTGCTGGATGGTGAGAGCGGCGAGGAGATAGCCCGTTTCGAGTTGCCGCTGGCGGATACCCCGGAGACGGCGATGATCTTCTGCGAGGTCTACCGCCACCGGGAGGACTGGAAATTCCGGGCGGTGGGGCAGGGCTTCGTGGGTGGGCTGGCGCCGCTCGCCACCCACTTCGGTATCGATGTGGCCGAGGCAGCGGCGCCCCCGGCCCCGCCCCCGCCTGCCGAGGCCTTACCCACGGCCAGCGAGGAGCGCCGGGTGCGGCTGGAAAAGCGGGTGGTGGATTTGGAGAAGAAAGATCCGGCGCTGGTGAGCCTGGTGAAGCGGGCCGGGGTGCAACTGGAGAAGCGTGGCCTGCACGGCCATCAGGCCAAAGTGGCGCTGGCCCTGGATATCTCCGGCTCCATGCATAACCTCTACCGCAAGGGGTCCATCGATGAACTGGTGCGCCGGGTGCTGGCGCTGGGCTTTCTGTTCGACGACGATGGCGAGATCGACGTTTTCCTGTTCGGCTCCGGAGCCTATCATTACGGCGGGGTCAATACCGATAACTATCACACTTTCGTCAAGGACATGCTGCGCCAGCATCAACTGGAGGGCGGTACCCATTACGGTAAAGTGATGGCGCTGATTCGTAACCACTACCGACAACAGCCGAACTTCGGCGAGATTCCCGTCTATGTGATGTTCGCCACCGACGGCGATACCCTGGATCGGGAGGAATCCGAAAGCCAGATCCGTGAGGCCGCCCGGGAAGGGATCTTCTGGCAGTTCATGGCCATCGGTACGCCGCCCGGTGAGCAGAAGGGATTTTTCGGGCGGCTGTTCAGCTCGGATTTCCGGTTCCTGGAGTACCTGGATACCATGGAGGACCGATTCCTGGATAACGCCAATTTCTTCCTGGTGCGCGATCCCGCCGAGCCCAGCGACGAGGCTCTCTACGAGCGGCTGATGGCGGAGTATCCCCAGTGGCTGGCCGCCGCCCGGGAGCGGGGACTCATCCGCTGAAGCCGAGGCGGCACAGGCCGCTCAGCATCTCGTCGATCTGGTCCGCCGGGCGGGGTTTGCTGAGGAAGTGGCCCTGGACGATATCGCAGTCCTGGGCAGCCACGAACTCCAGACCGGCCCGGGTTTCCACACCCTTGGCGATCACCTTCAGGTCAAGTTCGTGGGCGAGTCTGGTGAGACCCCGGAGAATCACCCGCTCCTGATCGTCCACCATGGCGCCCTGTACCAGTTCCCGGGCCAGTTTCACGGTACTCAGGGGCAGATCCTTCAGGTATCGCAGGGGGAGGGCTTCGCTGCCCGTATCGTCCAGCGCCAGTCGCACCCCCGTGTCATGCAGGGCTCGCAGGGCTTGTTGGCTGGCATCGCTCAGGTGCGCCATCCTTCCCACCAGTTCCAGGGTCAGACGGGGCGCGCTCAGGGTGGTTTCGGCGAGGATCGTCTGGATGCACCCCGGCAGATCATCGCGCCGGGTTTCCGAGACGGACAGGCTCACCGCCACCCTCAGGGGCGGAAGTCCCTCTTCCTGCCAGTTCACCACCTGGGTACAGGCCTCTCGCAGCACCCAGTCCCGCAGCGCACCGTCGAAACCCAGGGTCTGGGCCTGGGGCAGAAACGTCGAGGGGCGGAGCAGGCCCCGATCAGGATGGTGCCAGCGCAGCAGGGCTTTCATGGCCTCCAGTTGTTTGTTCTTGAGATTGAACTGGGGTTGGTAGTACAGGGTGAACTCGCCGTGCTGGAGGGCCCGATGTAACTGGTCCGCCAGACGGTTGTCGTCGCCGTAGGCGATCAGGGCATGATGATCGGCGATGTCCTCCAGGGTCACGATGAAGGTGCTGTCAAAGGTATCGGCGCCACTGAACAGGGTGATGGTCAACAGGGTCCAGTGTTCCTGACCGTCGGCGGGCACCAACCGGGTTCGGAGCCGCTGGGAGCGATCCAGATAAGCCCGATCCAGCAGCCCCTCCACGCCCGCGGTATCCAGATCCGGCAGAAAGCGTCGTAAATGGGTGCCCTCCACGGCCTCGTCGGGGGTAAGGCCCAGTAGTTCCCGGAGATTATGATTCACCACCAACAGACGACCTTGGCCGTCGATGTGGGCGATGCCGATGGGCATCTGCTGGATGATAGCGCGAAATCGACTCTCGTTCTCGGCCAGTTGGTGCAGGCTTTCCCGGTGCAGGTAGCGCTCCCGGTACAACGACAGGGCCACCCGGATACGGGCGAAAAGTTCCACCTCGTTTAGCGGCTTGCTGACAAAATCCACGGCACCGGCAGCGAAACTCTTGATCAGGGCATCGTTTTCCCGGAAGGCTGCGCCGGTGACCACGATGATGGGGATATGCTGGGTCTGCGGGTTACAGGTGATCCGTTTGCAGATCTCGAAACCGTCCATCTCCGGCATCATCAGATCCATCAGGATCACCCCGATATCCGGGCGCTCAGCCAGCAGGTTCAATGCTTTACGGCCACTATTGGCCAGCAGCACCTCCTGGAAGCCCTCCCCCAGCAGCATGGCTTCCATCAGATCCAGGTTATCGCCCACATCGTCCACCACCAGAATCGGAATGCTGGTATCGGTGTCGCTATCGATGAGCAGGGTGTCAGTGCAAGCCTTCATGACAGATTCCTGTCTGCAATGCTGAAAGTGGTGGGTAACCCGGAGGAGAGATTGTCCACCGGATCCAGCGGTAACTGAATCCAGAACCGGCTACCCACGGCGGGGCGACTTTCCACGGCAATGATACCGCCCAGCAGCGCTATCAGATTACGAGCAATTGTCAGGCCGAGGCCACTGCCTTCATAGCGCCGGTTGATGCCACTGTCGGCCTGCCGGAAAGGTTCGAAGATGAACTGTAACTGCTCCTCGGCGATACCAATACCGGTATCCTCGATCTCGATACGTAGTTGCTGATCGACGGTGGTGTCGAGTTGCACGCTCACGCCGCCCTCTTGGGTGAATTTGATGGCATTGCCGATGAGGTTGACCAGGATCTGTTCCAGTTTGTCCGGATCGGTGGCGATGCTGGGGGGCGCGCCGTTGATATTGAGTTGAAGATATAACTGCTTGGCGGTGGCCTGGGGTTGCAGCATCTCCACCACTTCACTGACCACCAGCACCGGATCCAGCAGGCGCACCATCGGTTGTAGCTTGCCGGTCTCGGTTTTTGCCAGTTCCAGGATATTGTTGATCAGCCCCAGCAAGTGTTTGCCGTTGCGATGGATTTTACCCAGATGGTCGAGATCCCGCTCCGGTAGGTGTTGACGGCTGTTGCGAAGCAGTACGCTGGAGAAGCCGATGATGGAATTGAGGGGCGTGCGTAACTCATGGCTCACCGTGGCGATGAACTCAGTACGCTGGCGATCCAGCGCCAGCAGTTGGCGGTTGATGACTTCCAGATCCTGCGCCTGCAACTGGACGGTGTGGTAAGCGCGGCTGAGGTCCGTCTGTTGTCGTTCCAGGCGGCTGACGGCGCTCTGAATCTCCGCCGCCATGCGGTTGATGGCCCTGGCCAGTTGACCGATGGCATCGTCGTGGGTATCGGTGCTGCGAGTGTAATACTGCCCCTGACCGATGGCCTCGGCCACCGCCGCCAGTCGGGCGAGCCGCTTGCCGGTGAGGTGGATGAGCACCACGCCCAGGCTCAGCATGATCAGCGCCAGCAGGGAGCCGGTGATCTGGAGCATACCCAGGTTGCTGTGGAGGGATTCCGGCGCAAGCAGAATGAACACCATCAGCAACAGCATGCCTGCCAGCAGGTAGATCAAGAGGCGGGGTTTCACCAAAGGGATCGTCGCGACCACGCTCTTCTCCAGGCACAACGGAACCATCGTTTGCCTGAATTAAAGCAATTATTATTCCATAAGGGGCTGTGGCAGCCGTTCCCAGGAAACGGCAAGAAGCGCTCAGAGGTGAGGGGACAACAATCCCAGGTTACGGCAGATTGCCAGAATCGGCGCCGCCTGGTTCATGCTGTAGAAATGCACACCCGGGCATCCCTGATCCAGCAGGCGCTGACATAACTCGCTGACCACGTCCACCCCGAATCCGATGAGGCTGTCCCGATCCTCACCGAAACTTTCCAGACGCCGCCGTATCCAGCGGGGAATCTCGGCGCCACAGATATCCGAGAAGCGACACAGTTGCTTCACATTGGTGATGGGCATGATGCCCGGCACCACGGGAATATCGATACCCAGTTGTTCACAACTGTCGATGTAGCGGAAATAAGCTTCGGCGTTGAAAAAATACTGGGTAATGGCGCTATCGGCGCCGGCTTGTACCTTGGCCTGGAAGTTTAGTAGATCCTGATGGGCATCCCGAGCCTGGGGATGGAATTCCGGATAGGCCGCCACCTCGATGTGAAAGTGATTTCTGGTCTGTTCGCGGATGAAGGCGATCAGATCCCGAGCATAGCGGAAGTCGCCGATGGAATTCTCGCCCGAGGGCATATCGCCGCGCAGGGCAACGATCCGCTGGATACCGAGGCGCTGGTAGTCGAGCAGAATCTCCCGGGTCTCCTCCCGGCTGGTGGCGATACCGGTGAGATGGGGAGCCGCCTCGATTCCGCCATGCTGCTGGATATCCACCACCACCTGACGGGTCCGCTCGCGGCTGGAGCCCCCGGCGCCGTAGGTCACCGAGAAGAAAGCGGGTCTCAACTGGGTGAGGGCTTCCCGGGTGGCCTGGAGTTTGATTTTCCCCTGTTCGGTATTGGGCGGGAAGAATTCGCAACTGAAGACCCGGGGATGACGGCGCTGGGATTCCATGGCGGGATCGACCGTGGCGCTCAGTAACGGTAAGCGTCGGATTTATAGGGACCATCCACCGGAACTCCCAGATACTCCGCCTGCTCGGCGGTGAGCGGGGTGAGTTTGACGCCGATCCGATCCAGATGCAGCCGCGCCACCCGCTCGTCCAGGTGTTTGGGCAACACATAGACCCGGTTCTCGTAGCTATCGGCGTGCTGCCAGAGTTCCAGCTGGGCCAGCACCTGATTGGTAAAGGAGGTGGACATCACGAAACTCGGGTGGCCGGTGGCGCAACCCAGGTTCACCAGTCGGCCCTCGGCTAGCAGGATCACTCGCTTGTCGTCGGGGAAGATCACATGATCCACCTGGGGCTTGATGTTCTCCCAGCGGTAGTTGCGCAACGATGCCACCGCGATCTCGGAGTCGAAGTGGCCGATATTGCAGACGATGGCCTGGTGCTTCATGGCCCGCAGGTGATCATGGGTGATCACGTCGATGTTGCCGGTGGCGGTGACGAAGATATCGGCCATGGGCGCGGCCTCGTCCATGGTCACTACCCGGAACCCCTCCATGGCTGCCTGCAGGGCGCAGATGGGGTCCACCTCGGCGATCCACACCGTGGCACCTAGGGCGCGCAGGGACTGGGCGCAGCCCTTGCCCACATCACCGTAGCCGCAGACCATGGCGATCTTGCCGGCGATCATGGTGTCGGTGGCGCGCTTGATACCGTCCACCAGGGATTCCCGGCAACCGTAGAGGTTGTCGAACTTGGACTTGGTCACCGAGTCGTTGACGTTGATGGCGGGGCAGAGGAGCTGGTTGCGCCGCTCCATCTCATAAAGCCGTACCACCCCGGTGGTGGTTTCCTCGGACAGGCCCTGCACTTCCGGCATGAGATCCGGGAATCTGTCGTGCATCATCCGGGTGAGGTCACCCCCATCGTCCAGCAGCATGTTGGGGCGCCAGCCATCGGGGCCGAGGATGGTCTGTTCGATGCACCAGTCGAAGGCCTCCTCTTCCATGCCCTTCCAGGCGAACACCGGTACCCCGGCGGCGGCCATGGCGGCGGCGGCATGGTCCTGGGTGGAAAAGATATTACAGGAGGACCAGCGTATCTCGGCGCCAAGACTGGTGAGGGTCTCGATCAACACCGCGGTCTGGATGGTCATGTGCAGACAGCCGGCGATGCGTGCGCCCCTGAGGGGATGCCGACCGGCGTATTCCTCCCGCAGTGCCATCAGGCCCGGCATCTCGGTCTCGGCGATGGCGATTTCCTTGCGGCCCCAATCGGCGAGATTGAGGTCGGCAACCTTATAATCGGCGGTCTGAGTCATCAAAAACTACTCCCAGTGGGGTCGGAGTCACAAGCCGGCGGCGTCGCGCAGTGCCTCGGCCTTATCGGTGGCTTCCCAGGTGAATTCCGGCTCTTCACGGCCGAAATGGCCATAGGCGGCGGTCTTCCGGTAGATGGGGCGGATCAGGTCGAGCATCTTCACCACGCCGTAGGGGCGCAGGTCGAAATGTTCGCGCACCAGTTGGATCAACCGCGCCTCGGGAAGTTTGCCGGTGCCGAAGGTGTTGATGCTGATGGAGGTGGGTTCGGCCACGCCGATGGCATAGGAGACCTGAATCTCACAACGCTCCGCCAACCCCGCCGCTACCAGATTCTTGGCCACGTAACGTCCGGCGTAGGCCGCCGAGCGATCCACCTTGGAGGGATCCTTGCCGGAGAAAGCGCCACCGCCGTGGCGGGCCATACCGCCGTAAGTATCGACGATGATCTTGCGCCCGGTGAGGCCGCAGTCGCCCACCGGACCGCCGATCACGAACTTACCAGTGGGATTGATATGATATTTGGTGTCGCGGTGCAGCCATTCGGCGGGCAGGATGGGCTTGATGATGTTCTCCATCACCGCCTCCTGCAGATGCCGGTAGTCCACGTCCGGATCGTGCTGGGTGGATAGCACCACCGCGTCCACACCCACCACCTTGCCATCCTCGTAACGGAAACTCACCTGGCTCTTGGCGTCGGGCCGGAGCCACTTCAACACCCCGGCCTTGCGCATCTCCGCCTGCCGTTGCACCAGTCGGTGGGCGTAGGTGATGGGCGCGGGCATCAGCACGTCGGTCTCGTTGGTGGCATAGCCGAACATCAGCCCCTGGTCGCCCGCTCCCTGGTCCTCGGGCTTTTCCCGGTTCACACCCTGTGAGATATCCGGGGACTGCTTGCCGATACAGGACAGCACGGCACAGGTGGTACCATCGAAGCCCAGATCGGAGCTGTTGTAGCCGATGTCGAGTACGGTGGTGCGCACCAGTTCCTCCACGTCCACCCATGCCTCGGTGGTGATCTCCCCGGCCAGCACCACCATCCCGGTCTTGATCAGGGTCTCGCAGGCCACCCGGGAATGTTTGTCCTGGGTCAGCAGCGCGTCGAGCACCGCATCGGAGATCTGATCGGCCATTTTGTCGGGATGGCCCTCGGAAACCGACTCCGAGGTAAAAACGTAATTGTCACTCATATCGCATTCTCGGAAACAGCGATCCCATCTGTTGGGAACAGGTTCTTGGACCAGAAGCCAGAAAGCCCCGGAAGTTTACCCAGAATGTGAGCGTTTTTCATCTTACTCACGTTCATGATGATTGTTAGTGATTTTCACGGCGCCAGGGTGCATCACTCCACGCCGTATTGTTTGAGCTTTTTACGCAGAGTACTGCGGTTGAGGCCGAGAATCTCCGCGGCACGGGTCTGATTGCCCTGGGTATAGCGCATCACCGTCTCTAGCAAGGGTTGTTCCACTTCCTGAAGTACCAGCTTATAGAGATTGCTCGGTACATGACCTTCCAGGCGGCGGAAATAAGCCTCCAGCGTGGCCTGGACCTGATCACGGAGTGGGGCCTCGGTAAACGCTTTGTCTTCGTCTTCTGGATCCGGGGTCATGGTGGTGGTGCATCTGGGCCTGGGTGAGGCGCCGGCACTGGTCGCGTTCCTGGCGGAGGCGGGTAGCCGGGCAAAACCGGCATTATGGTGGTATGTCTCAAAATAGTAAACGGAAAGGGAGAGTTCCCCGTCAATCGCGACGGATCGCCTCCAGGCATACCCAGTCGTCCCGGACAGCGTCAGGTTTCACGTGAAACCAGGGGGTGAAGGCGGCGGTCACCGCTTCCTGTTGCCGGCTCAGCAGACCCGCGAGGATCACACGACCGCCGGGCACCACCAGGCTCTGAAAGCGGGGGGCCAGCGCCATCAGCGGCGCGGCCAGGATATTGGCCATCAGTAGATCCACCCGGGGCAGGGGCTGCCCATCGGTCAGCACCTCGAGCCTGTCGCCCACCCGGTTTTTGCGGGCGTTGTCGCGGCTGGCCAGCAGCGCCTGCGGGTCGATATCCGTGGCCCAGACCCGGCGGGCGGCGAGGCGCAGGGCGGCGATGGCGAGGATGCCGGAGCCGCAGCCATAGTCGATGAGGGTCTTGCCCGCCGGTTGCATCCGGTCCAGCCATTCCAGACACAGGGCGGTGGTGGGATGGGTGCCGGTGCCGAAGGCGAGCCCCGGGTCCAGGGAAACCACCACCCCATCCGCCACAGGCGGGGAATGGCCGGTGGGACAGACCCAGAGCCGCTGGCCGAAGCGCATGGGTTGGAGGTCGGCCAGACATACCCGGATCCAGTCCTGATCGGCCAGCCGGCGGTGAGCCAGTTGCAGGGTAGTCTCGCCGAGGTATCGGCGAAGCTGTTCACCCAGGGTCTCCGGGTTGGCATTGCCCGCGAACAGACCGGTGACGCGGGTACGGTGCCACAGCGGCGTGGCCCCCGGGGGAGGTTCCAGGATGGGCTGGTCGGCGTTGTCCTCCAAGGTCACCGCCATGGCGCCCAATTCCAGCAGCACCGCCTCCAGTGTGTCCGCATCCCGTTCGCCCAGTTCCAGGCTGAGTTGCAGCCAGCTAGCCCCGTGCGCCTCGCTCATAGTTCAACAACTGTTCCAGATAGTGAATGTCGGTGCCGCCTTCCATGAAGTTGGCATCGTTGAGGATGCGTCGGTGCAGCGCGGCGTTGGTCTTGATACCCTCGATCACCAGTTCCTGCAGAGCGCAGCGCATCCGGGCGATGGCGGCGTCCCGGTTCTCACCGTGGGTGATGAGCTTGCCGATCATGGAATCGTAGTCCGGGGGTACCCGATAGCCGTTGTACAGGTGGGAATCCACCCGTACGCCGGGACCGCCCGGAGTGTGGTACTGGTTGACGGTGCCGGGAGAGGGAACGAAGGTGTCTGGATCCTCGGCGTTGATGCGGCATTCCATGGCATGGCCGGTGAAGCGGATATCGGCCTGCTGAAACGCCAGAGTCGCGCCATCGGCCACCTGCAACTGAGCCTTGACCAGATCGATGCCGGTGATCATCTCGGTCACCGGGTGCTCCACCTGAATACGGGTGTTCATCTCGATAAAGTAGAACTGCCTGTCCTGGTAAAGGAACTCGAAGGTGCCGGCACCCCGGTAGTCGATGCGTCGACAGGCTTCCAGACAGAGCTTACCGATATGCGCCCGTTCGGCAGCGCTGATGCCGGGGGCGGGGGCCTCCTCGATGATCTTCTGGTGGCGGCGCTGGGTGGAGCAATCCCGTTCCCCCAGATGCACCACGTTACCGTGACCGTCGGCCAGCACCTGGATCTCGATGTGGCGGGGCCGGTCCAGGTACTTCTCCATGTAGACCGAGCCATTGCCGAAGGCAGCCGAGGCCTCGCTGCGGGTCAGGGCCACGGCATTGAGCAACGCCGCCTCGCTGTGGACCACCCGCATGCCCCGGCCGCCACCGCCGCCCACCGCTTTGATGATCACCGGATAGCCGATCCGCCGGGCGATGGCCAGGGTCTGCTCGTCATCGTCACCGATCGGCCCATTGGAGCCGGGCACACAGGGTACCCCGGCCTCGGTCATGGCCCGGATCGCCGAGACCTTGTCGCCCATCAGGCGGATGGTCTCCGGACGGGGACCGATGAAGGTGAAGCCGCTCTGTTCCACCCGCTCGGCAAAATCGGCATTCTCCGACAGGAACCCGTAGCCTGGATGGATGGCCACCGCATCGGTGACCTCGGCAGCGCTGATCAGCGCCGGCATGTTCAGGTAACTCTCGGTGGCCGACGGTGGTCCGATGCAGACGGATTCGTCGGCCAGTCGCACGTGTTTGAGATCCCGATCCACGGTGGAATGCACCGCCACGGTCTTGATACCGAGTTCACGACAGGCCCGGAGGATTCGCAGGGCGATCTCGCCACGGTTAGCAATAACGACTTTTTCCAGCATCGGGAGATTTCGGTGGCGGCAGCAGGCTACAGGGGTTGAGGGACTGGCAGAGCGGAGTGCCAGCTTACTCGATAACGAACAGGGGCTGGTCGTACTCCACGGGTTGACCGCTCTCCACCATGATATCGACGATGGTGCCGGCCTTATCGGCCTCGATCTGGTTGAACATCTTCATGGCCTCGATGATACACACGGTATCCCCCACCTCCACCCGCTGGCCGATCTCGGCGAAGGGCTTGGCTCCGGGGGAGGGGGCCCGGTAGAAGGTTCCCACCATGGGTGCCTTCAGCAGATGACCGCGTTGCACTGGTGCCGGAGGGGGTGAGGCCATCCCGGCTTGTGGCGCATCGGGGGGCATGGGCGGAGGATAGGGTGGTGGGGCGAAACTCACCATCGCGTCCTTCATATGACGGCTGATGCGCACCGATTCCTCGCCCTCGTGGATCTCGATCTCCGCCACCCCGGATTCCTGCAGAAGTTCGATCAGTTTCTTGATCTTGCGAATATCCATGCTGGTCTACTCAGGAGCTGGAGAGGTGGTGGTCGGCGGCCTGGATCGCCAGTTCGTAGCCGAGAGCGCCGAGGCCGACGATCACCCCGTGGGCCACATCGGAAAAATACGAGTGGTGACGAAAGGATTCCCGGGCATGCACATTACTGAGGTGTACCTCGATGAACGGGATGGCCACCGCCAGCAGGGCATCCCGCAGGGCCACGCTGGTGTGGGTGAAGGCCGCCGGATTGATGATGATGAACCGGGTGCCGTCCCCGGCGGCCTCATGGATGCGCTCGATCAGGCGATACTCGGCATTGCTCTGAAAAAACACCAGGTCATGGCCGAGGCGCCGGGCGGCGGTCTCGCAGTGTTCGCGGATGCCGTCCAGCGTCAGGGAACCGTAGAGCGTGGGTTCTCGCGTACCGAGCAGATTGAGATTCGGACCGTTCAGGACCAGTAATGTGGACATTGTATTGTGTCGGCCCCATCGTGGCGTGCCGATGCCGCCTTCAAGGAATCCGCAATATTGCCTGAGCAGTGGGTTTTTGTCCAGATAGCGCCCGCTGTCTGTCAGGGGGATGCAGCAGAATCGGTACTGGACAAAATCACCGGGATGGTCTCTTGCCGGGGTGGATAGCATACACCCACGTCGGCGCAGCCCTGGCTGATGGTCCGGAGTTCCAGGGTGGCCGGTGGCTGCTGGTTCTCGTTCCAGGTGATGGGAATGGTGATGGCCACGCCGTGGCGATAGGTCTCCACCTCGCCGAAGAATTCGTCCTCCTGCCATTGCCCTGGGGGAAAGCGCGGTTCGCCCAGTTGCACCGCGGGATGATCCACGGTGAACCCGAAGCGCTGCTGATAGAGGTAATAGCCGTCGGCGATATTCCAGCGGGCCACCAGGGTGTTGTGATCGGTCATGTCCACACTGGCGATGAAGGCCTCCTCCGGGTCCAGCAATTCCTCCCCGGCGGGTGTCGTGGCCCTGGAGAGGAACCGGTCCAGACCATCACCGGCGTCCGGCGCCGGACTGGACAGGGGGAAATCCTGGCCCAGCGCCTGCGTCGAGAGCAGGGTGGCCAGCAGCAGCAGGATACGGGCATGGGTCATGGGTTTTCTCCGACATTATCATCGATCCAGCGCAGATAATCCGCGCCGCCGGCCACGATGGGCAAGGCAATGATCTCCGGAACCTCGTAGGGATGGCGTTCGCGGATGCGCTGCTCCAGGGCCGGGAAACGGTCCTGGCGGGTCTTGATGATCAGCAACACCTCCGCGTCCTGTTCCCGCTGCCCCTGCCAGCTGTAGACCGAGGTCACGGGACCGATGTTCACGCAGGCAGCCAGACGCGCAGTGACCAGTTCACCAGCCAGTGCCTCGGCGGTGGCCTGGTCCGGACAGGTGCAATACACCACGAGATGGGAAGCAGTCATGATGAGTACCGGAACTCCTGGAACGGGTTGATGATGAACTCGTGGGTCATAGTTTACGGGAGCGGGCGTAGATTGGCCGCTCCCCGGGGGGGCGGGTCTTGAAACGGCGGTGTACCCAGAGATAATCCGCGGGCTGGCGGCGGATCATGGCTTCCAGAATCCGGTGGATGCAGGCCATATCCCGCCCGGGATCGTCTGTCGGGAAGTTCTCCAGGGGTGGCAGGAAGACCAATCGGTAACCGCCGTCGTCCAGCCGTTCCTGGTAGAACGGCAGTACCGGTGCGCTACTCAACCGCGCCAGGCGGATGATGGCGGCGTTGCTGGCTGCCAGCACGCCGAAGAAGGGTACGAACATGCTGGCCGCGCCACGATAGTCCTGATCGGCGGCATACCAGAGGAAATGATTCTCCCGGAGGATTTTCAGCATGCCTCGGGGCCGGGCCTTGGGAATCAACTGACCGCCCACATTGTGTCGGCCCCGGCGCCGTTGGATGAACGTCTCCAGCAGGCTGTTACGGTGGGGGCGGTAGACCGCCGCGCCCGGGTAGTGAAGGCCCAGCAGGGTGGAGCCGATCTCCAGGTGAGTGAAATGCGCCGCCAGCACGATCACCCCCCGGCCACCGTTCAGCGCCTCCCGCAGATGGTGCTCCCCGCTGATGTCCCGTAAACGGTCGCGCAATCGGTTCGGCGGCAGGCACCAGCACCAAGCGGTCTCCATCAACGCCATGCCCAGGGACTGGAAGTGGCGACGCAGCAGACGCTGGCGTTCGAGCTCGCCCAGGGTCGGGAAACACAGGGCGAGATTGATGCGGGCGATGCGCTGCCGCTCCCCGGCGATGCGCAGGCCCAGTCGGCCGAGGCCGCGTCCCAGGGCGAGTCCCGGTCCGGGTGGCAACCGGGCCACCAGCCGGGCGGCACCCAGCAGTAACCAGGTGAGCCAGAAGCGAGGATGGCAGTGGGCGGGAATCAGCAACGGAGGGCGCGATGCCATGGCACGAATGGGGCCTATGTTAAGATGCCGGACCCTGAAAACGTGTGGGTACGGCGACGGCTATGATCATTGTGACGGGTGGTGCAGGGTTCATCGGCAGCAATCTGGTGCGCGGCCTGAACCGGGCGAGTGTCCGGGACATCCTGGTGGTGGATAACCTGCGCAAGGGGGAGAAGTTTGTCAATCTGCTGGGCGCGGATTTCCAGGATTACGAGGATAAGGACGATTTCTGGCAGCACCTGCGGGAGGGGCGGGAACCGGGTGGGGTGGAGGCGGTGTTCCATCAGGGTGCCTGCTCGGATACCACGGAGTGGGACGGACGCTACATGATGCGCAACAATCTGGGTTTTTCCAAGGCGCTGCTGGCCTTCTGCGAACGCCGCCGGATCCCGCTGATCTATGCCTCCTCGGCGGCGGTCTACGGCATCCGGGCCGATGCCGATCGCCCACCGGACGCGGAGGCGCCCCTGAACGTGTATGGGTTCTCCAAGTGGGTGTTCGATCAATACCTGCTGGGACGGCGCGATGAACTGCGCTGCCCGGTGGTGGGATTGCGATACTTCAATGTCTACGGGCCTGGAGAGGCACACAAGGGGGCCATGGCGAGCCTGGTGTTGCAGTTGTCTCGGCAGGTGCTGGAGACCGGCAGGCTACGCCTGTTTGGCGAGTACCACGGCTTCGGAGCGGGGGAGCAACGACGGGATTTTGTGACCGTGGAGGACGTGGTGCGGGTAAATCTCTGGTGCCTGGAGCATCCGGAACTGGGTGGTGTGGTGGATGTGGGGACCGGCCGCAGCCGGAGTTTCAACGAACTGGCGAGTGCGGTGATCGGTTTCCTCGGGCACGGCGAGGTGGAATACGTACCGTTTCCCGGGCATTTGCGGGGCCGATATCAGAGCCATACCGAGGCGCGACTGACACCACTCAGGGAGGCCGGCTACGCGAGTGAGTTCGAGGCACTGGAAACGGGCGTGCCCCGTTATCTGCGGCATCTCCAGCAATCCGGGATGCATGGTTTCACGTGAAACATCTAACGCTCCTGTCATTGGTTCTCCTGGTATTGTGGTTGGGGATCAGTTTCTATGTGGGCGGCGAGGTGGGCCGGATCCATGAGCAACTGACAACCAGCCAGGATCCCGCCATGCCACTGGTGCTGCGATCCGGGGAGTTGCAACGGGGCCTGCTGACATCCCGCGCCGACACGCAGATTCTGCTGGCGGGGGAAGAGGTACCGGCTCGCCTGGCAGGCACCGCGCTCGGACTACGGCACCGGATCATCCATGGCCCCCTGCCGGTGCTCGCCTGGTGGCGGCAGGGCGGCTTTCCCCGGCTCGCCCAGACCGTCATCGAAAGCCGTCCCGACGATGATTCCACGCTGCTGGCACGCCTGGGTCTACCCGGCGAGGTACTGATCGACCTGCGGATTATCACCTGGGTCGCGCTGGACGGGAAGGTAGAGATCGTGCTGGAACTGCCGGCCGATCTCCAGGTGGAGGAGGACGGGCAGATCCTGCGGATCGCCCGTCTCCACGGTGAAGCGACACTGGCCCCCACCGGGGAGGCGGGGCGCGGACAGTTGTTACTGGAGGCACTGCGCTGGTGCGGAGCGGCGCCCGAACCGGGCTGTTTGCAACTCGACACTCGCCTTGCCGTGGAAACTGCCGCTGGCGCCGGGACGCCCCTCTGGCGGGCGGAAGGAACCCTCATCGTGGACGAGAATTGGCTGGTGGCACGACTGCGGCAAGGTTTTCTGGCCCGCCGAACGGCCACCGACGAGTCAGCGGATGCGCGGGTCGAGATGCTGGCCACCGACCAGGCTCGACAGCAGATCGCCTTGCTGGTGGGTGCCCGGATCCTGCAACGCGAGCGGGACCGGCTACGGCTGGCGTTGTTCTGGGAAGCGGGCGAGTTGCGGCTCAACGGCGAACCCAGAGCCTGGATGCAGGTGTTTCCGGTGTTGTCGGTGGTGGCGGCACAACTGGTGGGAGAGGTATAAACATGGTGGATCTGGAGCCGCATCTGACGACCCTGCCGGATGCGTTGAGGCATCTGCTTCGGGGTTACTGGCAAGACTTCAGCAGGGCAGCCGAAGGGGGTTCGTTATCCCTGGCGGTGTTGGAACCGCACCTGCCGGTGCTGGTGCGGGTCTGGGCAAGCAGCGATTTCGTGGCACGGACCTGTATCCAGGATCCGGTCGGGTTCGTGAACCTGCTGGCCGGAGAGCGTCTACAGAATCCCGCTGCCAGCGGACCGGTATTGGCGGATCTCGGTGACACCGCCGATCCGGAGACCCTGTCCCGGGCGGTGCGTCGCCATCGGCGCCGGGAGATGATGGTCATCGCCTGGCGGGATTTGGCGGGTATCGCCTCGCTGGAGGAAACGCTGCGAACCCTCTCCGACCTTGCCGACAGGCTGGTGCAGATCGCCCTGGAACATCAGTACCGCTGGCTATGCGAACGTTTCGGTATCCCCCGGGACAGGCAGGGCAGGGCGCAGCAACTACTGGTACTGGGCATGGGCAAGCTGGGTGGACAGGAGTTGAATTTTTCCTCCGATATCGATCTCATCTTCGCCTTCGCGGAGAACGGCGAGACCGATGGGAAACGCTCCCTGAGTAACGAGGAATTCTTCCGGCGTCTCGGTCAGCGCCTGATCGGTACCCTCAACGAGGTGACCGAGGAGGGCTTCGTGTTTCGCGTGGACATGCGTCTACGTCCCTTCGGTGAGGCCGGACCACTGGCCATCCCGGTGGGAGCGATGCTCGATTATTATCAGCATCACGGGCGCGAGTGGGAGCGTTACGCCATGGTCAAGGCCCGGGTGATCGCTGGACCCGAGGTCGAGGGTGAGGCGCTGCTGAGTGCCTTGCAGCCCTTCGTCTACCGGCGTTACCTGGACTACGGCGCCATTGAAGCCCTGCGTACTCTCAAGGAGATGATCGCCCGGGAGGTGACCCGCCGTGGCTTCCAGCGCCATATCAAGCTGGGCGCCGGCGGTATCCGGGAACTGGAATTCATCGTCCAGGTATTTCAACTCATCTATGGGGGCCGGGAACCGACGCTGCGCCAGCGCTCGTTCCTGGTCACCCTGAGGGCGCTGGTGTCCGCCCGGCGGCTTCCCGCCGATACCGCCCGGGTGCTGGAGGAAGCCTATCGTTTTCTCCGGACCCTGGAGAATCGGCTACAGGCCATGCAGGATCGGCAAACTCACGAACTGCCCACCGAGACCCAGATGCTATCTCGCCTGAGCCTGGCCATGGGTCTCGCCCCGGAGGAGGGTGAGGCGTTGCTGGCCCGCTGGCGATACCATAGCGAACAGGTGAGTGAGCAGTTCGCGGCGGTGTTCAGGGCGGATGCCGCTGCCGACACCGCGGATTCCCGTCCTGATCTGGGACCGGTGTGGGAGGAAGACGCGGAGGATGAAATCCGCCTCGCCACCCTGGCGCAATGCGGTTTCCAGGTGCCGGAACGGGTGCTGGAAGTGTTGTCCCGGCTACGTGTCAGCACCGCCAATCGCACCCTGGGCAAGCAGGGTCGGCAGCGTATGGACCGACTGATACCCCGGCTGCTGGAGGTGGTGGTGACGGTGGAGGATCCCGCCACCACCCTGGAGCGGATCTGCGGATTGTTGGAAGCGGTGGCGCAACGCTCGGTGTATCTGGCGCTGCTGCTGGATCAGCCCCAGACCTTGCAGCAACTGGTGCATCTGTGCAGCGAGAGCGCCTGGATCGGCTCCCATCTGGAGCAGTATCCCATCCTGCTGGACGAGTTACTGGACCCGTCCCGTCTGTATACCCCCCTCAGTAACGAAGAGCTACGTGGGGAACTGGACCGGCAACTGGCACGCCTTGACCTGCGTGATCAGGAGCAGGTGGCCGATGGCCTGCGCCAGTTCAAGCAGATCAACGAGCTGCGAGTGGCTACCGCCGAGATCAGCGACACCATTCCGCTGATGGTGGTGAGCGACTATCTTACCGCCATCGCCGAGGTGATTCTCGAGCGGGTACTGGACCTGGCCTGGCAGGACATGGTGACGCGTTTCGGTGCGCCCAGCTTCCGGAAGGAGGACCAGGAACATCGGGCGGGTTTTGCGGTGATCGCCTACGGCAAGTTCGGCGGTATCGAGATGGGTTACGGTTCGGACCTGGATCTGGTGTTCCTGCACGACAGCCGGGGCAGCAAGCAGGAGACGGGCGGACCCCGGGTCATCGATAACCCGACCTTCTTCGCCCGCCTGGCCCAGCGCATCATCCACTGGCTGACCATCCAGACCCGGGCGGGGGTACTCTACGAGGTGGATACCCGGTTGCGGCCCAGCGGACGGGCGGGATTGCTGGTGAGTAGTTTCGATGCATTCTCGGAATATCAGCGCAATCAGGCCTGGACCTGGGAACACCAGGCCCTGGTACGGGCCAGAGCGGTGGCCGGCAGTGGAGAACTCATGCTGCGGTTCACCGAACTGCGACGGGAAGTAATCACCGCACCCCGGGATCGGGAGGAACTTCGCGAGGCGGTGCGACACATGCGCGAACGTATGCGTACCGAGCTGGGTGCTGCCCCGCGTGGACAGTTTCATCTGAAACAGGATCGGGGTGGCATGGCGGATGTGGAGTTCATGGTGCAGTATCTGGTGATGGCCCACGCGCATTGGCATTCCACCCTGACCCTGTTTTCCGACAATCTACGTCAACTCGCCGGCCTGGAGGCCAACGGTATCCTGCCCTCGGCTGAAGCACAGGCCCTGCGGGTGAGTTATCTGACGCTGCGCCAGATCGGACACCGGCGGGCGTTGCAAAATCGCCCGGCGGTGTTGGATGGGGGTGAGCTCAGCGAGATTCGCAACCAGGTGAGCCGGCTCTGGCAGCGACTCATGGAGCAGCCGGCGTTGTCGTCGTCGAGGAGTTCCGATAACGGTGAGGACTGAGTTGCTCCACCGTCGACTCTATCCACTGTTCCACCTCGCGGTTCAAAGTCTGCACCTCTTTGCCCTGGCTGGGGATCGGCGGTCCAATACATAGACGAATGGTACCGGGGCGCTTGATGAAACCACGCCGGGGCCAGAATTCTCCAGCGTTGTGGGCTATGGGCAGTACCGGATAACCGCTATGCACGGCGAGCCGGCTCCCGCCCAGACCATAGCGCTTGCGCTGGCCCGGTGCCGTGCGGGTGCCCTCCGGAAAGATCAACACCCAGATCCCGCGATCCAGATGAGCTTTGCCCTGTTCCAGGATCTGGCGAATGGCCACCGAGGAGGATTTACGGTCGATGGCTATGGGGTACAACAGGGCCATGGACCAACCGAAGAAGGGTACCCAGAGCAGTTCGCGCTTGATCACCCAGGACAGTGGCGGCAGAAAGGCGTTGAGGAACAGGGTTTCCCAGGTGGACTGATGCTTGGCCATGATCACCACCGGTGTTTTGGGAATATGCTCGGCGCCGCTGACCTGGTAGTCGATCTTGCAGATTACCCGCAGCCACCAGATATTGAAGTGACTCCATTGCTGGGCAATCCGGTAGCGGACAGGGAAGGGCAGGGGAAAAGATAGCATGACAAAGGGACCCACCACCGCAGTGGCGAGAACCATGCCTATCGAGAAAAGCAGCGATCGCATCAACAATATGGCATCGCCGGGAGCCGGGGATGTTTCACGTGAAACCATGAGGAAGTCCGCCTGTGGTTACGGAGTCACTAACCCTGTAAGCGCGAGAGGTCGGCCACGCCGAGAAACAGGTCGCCGAGGTTGCGTAGCAGGGCCAGACGGTTGCGGCGCACCGCCGCATCGTCCACCATGACCATTATCTCGTCAAAATACCGGTCCACCGGCTCGCGCAGCACCGCCAACCGCCTCAGCGCCTCATCGTAAAGACCCGCCTCCATCATGGGCGTCACCTCCGAGGCAAGCTCGGCCAGCCGCCCGGCCAGGGCCTGCTCGGCGCCTGTCTCCAGCAGTTCCGTATCCACATGGCTATCTTCCTGGGTGTCCGCCTTTCGAAGGATATTGCGGATACGCTTGTTGGCGCCGGTGAGACTGGTCGCCTCGGGCCGAGCCAGAAAGCCCTGCACCGCCCTGGCCCTTGACTGGAAGTCCAGCGGCTGGGTGGGGTGAACACCGAGCACCGCCTCGAAAACATCCACCGGTAGCCCCTGGTCCAGCAGATAGCCCCGCAGTCGCTCCATCATGAACTCGAAAACCGTTGGCACTACCCCGGGGGCGGCCAGCCGCTCCGGAAACTGGTGAGCCGTCTGCCGCAGCAACATCTCCAGATCCAGTTTCAGGGACAGTTCGCAGAACATTCGCAGTACCCCGAGAGCGGCCCGGCGCAGACCATAAGGATCTCGATTTCCCGAGGGTTGCTGGCCGATGACGAAGCCACCGATCAGGGAATCCAGCCGGTCCGCCAGCGCCACCGCCTGCCCCACGGCGGAGGCCGGCAGTTGATCTCCAGCAAAGCGCGGTCGATACTGCTCCAGCAGTGCCTGGGCCACTGCCGGATGCTCGCCATCGTGCTCGGCGTAATAGCGACCCATAACACCCTGGAGTTCCGGAAATTCCTGAACCATATCGGTGACCAGATCGCATTTGGCCAGACGCCCGGCCCGCTCGGCATGATCCTGATCGGTGCCCAGTTCCCGGGCGATGAACCGAGCCAGGGCAGCGATCCGTTCACTTTTTTCATACACCGTGCCGAGTTTCTCCTGGAACACCACCTGCTTGAGGTCGTGGAGCCGATCCGCCAGGGGACGGCGCCGGTCCTGGTTCCAGAAGAACTCCGCGTCACTGAACCGCGGGCGTAGCACCCGCTCGTTACCCGCCACCACCTGCGACGGATCCCGGCTTTCCAGGTTGGCCACGGTCACGAAATAGGGCATCAGACGACCGCTGCGATCCACCACGGGAAAATACCGCTGGTTCTCCTGCATGGTGGTAATCAGTACTTCCGGGGGAATATTCAGGAAGCGACGGTCGAACTGACCCAGCAATGCCACCGGCCATTCCACCAGTGCGTTGACCTCGTCCACCAGCGCCTCATCCATCACCGCCTGGCCATCCACGCTGCTGGTCCGAGCAGTCACCTGACTACGAATTTGCTGGCGGCGCTCCTCGACGTCCACCATGATCTTAACGCTGCGCAGGCTGGCCACGTAATCGTCTGCCGAGGTCAGCGACAAGGGATCGGGGGCGTGGAAGCGGTGGCCGCGGGTTTGCCCACCCACGGAAATGCCCAGCACCTGACCGGGAACCACCTGATCGCCCAACAGGATCACGATCCAGTGGACCGGGCGGATGAACTCGCTTTGCCGATCGCCCCAGCGCATGCGCTTGGGTAGCGGCACGCTGTGCAGAATATCCTCCACCATGGCGGGGAGCAGCGCCGAGGTGGGTTGACCCGGTTCCACAGTTTCATGGATCAGCCAGACGCCCTTGTCCGTTTCCAGTTTCTGCAAGGCCGCCACTGCCACGCCGCAGGAGCGGGCAAAGCCTTCGGCGGCCCGGGTGGGATTTCCCTCGCCATCGAAGGCCGCGTGCAGGGCGGGGCCACGACGGGTCTGTACCCGGTCCGGTTGCTGGGTGGACAGGGCCTGCACCTGCACCGCCAGACGTCGGGGGGTAGCAAAGGTGTGCAGGGGGCCGTGGTCCAACTGGGCCTCTTTCAGATGCTGGTCGAGACTCTCCGTCACCTGGGTTGCCAGGGAAAACAACAAGCCGGGCGGAATCTCCTCGGTGCCGATCTCGATCAACAGATTCCGCTGCTCAGCCATGGGAGATCTCCTCCGCCACCGCGGTCTTGCAGAGGGGAAAGCCCAGCGCCTCCCGGGATTGGTAATACGCCTTGGCCACGGCCCGGGCCATGCTGCGGACCCGGAGGATATAGCGCTGGCGTTCGGTGACGGAGATGGCTTTGCGGGCATCCAGCAGATTGAAGGTGTGTGATGCCTTCAGGGTCATCTCGTAGGCGGGCAGGGAAAGACCGATTTCGATCAGCCGGGTGTTCTCCCGTTCACAGGTGTCGAACCAGGCGAACAGGGAGTCGGTGTCAGCATGCTCGAAGTTGTAGGTGGACATCTCCACCTCGTTCTGGTGGTAGACGTCGCCGTAGGTGACGGTACCGGAGAGACCCCGCGCCCAGGTCAGGTCGAACACGTTTTCCACGCCTTGAACGTACATGGCAATGCGCTCCAGTCCGTAGGTGATCTCGCCCATCACCGGTTTGCAGTCGAGCCCTCCGGCCTGTTGAAAATAGGTGAACTGTGACACCTCCATCCCGTTCAGCCAGACCTCATAGCCCAGACCCCAGGCACCGAGAGTGGGGGATTCCCAGTTATCCTCCACAAAACGGATATCATGGACCAGGGGATCAATGCCAAGGTGACGCAGGGAATCCAGATAAAGCTCCTGAAAATCCAGAGGAGAGGGTTTGATCACCACCTGGAACTGGTAGTAGTGCTGCAACCGGTTGGGGTTGTCGCCGTAGCGGCCGTCCGTGGGGCGACGGGAGGGTTGCACGTAGGCGGAGCTCCAGGGTTCGGGTCCGATGGCGCGCAGAAAGGTGGCGGGATGAAATGTACCAGCGCCCACTTCCATATCGTAGGGCTGCATGATCACACAACCCCGTTTCGCCCAGTAGGCTTGCAGGGCCAGAATCAGATCCTGAAAGGTGAATATGTCGTTCACGGCAGGCTCCGGAATGGGGACGGTTTTCGGGGACATGGGGGCGGGAGTATATACTGTGGTGGACCTGCAATACATCTTGAACGATGTTTCACGTGAAACATCGTTGAAAACCATTCGGAGGAAAGCTCAATGAATAACGATACCTTCAATATGGAGTTGCGCAAGTACCTCAAGCGAGTCGGGGTCACGTCCCAACGCGAACTCGAGAACGCTGTCCAGCAGGCCATGGCGGACGGGAAACTCCGGGGTAACGAGACCCTGAAGGTGAAAGTCGTGTTGACCGTGGAGGGACTCGATCTACACCATACTGTGGATGGTGAAATCGGTCTGGAGTGAGCGGCGATAGCCGGGGCGATTCCCCAGGGAAGGAGAACCGCCCGCTCAGGCTGTCAGGTCTGCCCGTTCTGTACGCCGCTTTCCTCGGCCTGTCGACGGAGCAGCGCCCGCGAAAGTATCACCCCGATCTCGAACAGCACCCACATGGGTAGCGCGAGGAGCGTCTGGGAAATCACGTCCGGCGGCGTGAGTAGCATACCCACCACGAAGGCACCGACGATGATGTAGGGACGCTTCTTCGACAGATCATCGGGATTGGTGATACCCGTCAGACACAGGATGATCGTCGCCACCGGCACCTCGAAAGCGATGCCGAAGGCGAAGAATAGTAGCAGTACGAAATCCAGGTAGGCACTGATATCGGTCATCACCGCCACACCCTCCGGTGCCGTGGCAACGATGAAAGCGAAGAAAATCGGCAGGATCACGTAATAGGCAAACGCGATCCCGCAGTAGAACAGCAGAGTGCTGGAAACCACCAGCGGTAGCGCGAGTTTCTTCTCGTGGAGATACAGCCCCGGCGCCACAAAGGCCCAGACCTGATAGAGAATCCACGGCATGGCCAGGAATACCGAGAGTATCAGGCTCAGTTTCAGCGGGGTGAGAAATGGTGAGATCGGGTTGGTGGCGATCATATCGCCAGGCAGACTGGCCAGCAGTGGTCGGGCCAGGGTCTGGTAAATGGGGTTGGCGAACATCGCCATGGGAAGGAAGACGAGAAGCACCCCGTAGATCATCCGCAGGATGCGATCGCGAAGTTCAACGAGGTGGGAAAGAAACGGTTGTTCCTGATCGGGATGGTCAGCCACGATGCTCACTCGGTGCGGTATCGGTCGAGGATTTCTCCGCCTTGTCCAGTGGGGTGGTATTGGTGGGTGGTTGCGACGGGGAGGTCTTGCCCTCCTGCTTCAGTTCCTTATCGGTCTGGTCGAGATCCTGGTTGATGGATTTCACCTGATCCGCCAGTCGCTGAAACTCGTCGGACTTCACTTCCTTATCAATGGAACTGCGGATCTCCGAGACCCGCAGTTCCTGCTCCACCTCATGGCGTACCGATGAAACGATACGCCGGGCCCGTCCCACCCAGAGCCCCACCGTCCGAATCACGCCGGGCAGGCGATCAGGGCCCACAACCACCAGGAGGATGACGAAGATCAGCGACATCTCCCAGAAACCCATATCGAACATGATCAAGGCCCTCCAGATTTGGGTTTGCGGTTCAGGCCTTATCCTTTTCCTTGACCACCTCGCCGTCGATCATACCTTCGCCCTGTTCATCGTTCTCGATGGAACGTTGCTGGGCCTGGTCGTCCTGGGCTTCTTTTTCCCCATCGCGCATGGCGTCACGAAAACCCCGTATCGAGGCTCCCAGATCGGAGCCGAGGGAACGGATCCGCTTGGTACCGAATAGTACCAGAACGATGACCAGCACAATCAGTAGTTGCCAGATGCTAATACCACCCATGATGAAATCCTCGAAAAAAGTCGAAAACCGTGATCGGATCAGGAGGTCGAACGTCCTGCCTTTTCCACCAGGCCGGACGTGCCGCCGCGCCGCGCCAATTCATCCAGTACGGCATCGGGACCCAGACCTTCGTGTGCCAGCATGACCAGACAATGAAACCAGAGATCAGCAGTTTCACGCACCAGGTGCTGGGGGTCGCCACCCTTGGCGGCGAGTATGGTTTCAATGGCCTCCTCGCCAATCTTCTTCAAAATGGCATCCAGACCCCTGGCATAGAGACCCGCCACATAGGACGATGCCGGCTCCGCCTGTTTACGGGCCTCCAGGGTCTGGGCCAGTTGCCCGAGAATGTCGTGTCGCATCCGCCTGAACCATCTATCAAACAGCCTGGTTGATCAGTAACCCGGCTTAAAGTCTAACGGTAACACCTCTGGTCTGGAGGTGTCGCTTGGCCTGTTCGATACTGTATTCACCGAAGTGAAAAATGCTAGCCGCCAGTACCGCATCGGCTTTACCCTCGATGATCCCGGCCGCCAGATGATCCAGATCTCCCACCCCGCCGGAGGCGATTACCGGCACCGGGGTGTTTTCGCTGATGGTGCGGGTCAGCGCCAGATCGAAGCCGCTGCGCGTGCCATCCCGGTCCATACTGGTGACGAGCAGTTCGCCTGCGCCCAGGTCCACCATTTGCCTGGCCCATGCCACGGCGTCGAGACCGGTTGCCCGGCGGCCACCGTGGGTGAAGATCTCCCAGCGTTGCCGCTCGGCCACCCATTTGGCATCAATGGCCACCACGATGCACTGGTTGCCGAAGTGCCCGGCGGCCTCGCCCACGAAGGCCGGTTGTCGAATCGCGGCGGTGTTGATGGAGACCTTGTCCGCGCCGGCATTCAGCAGTCTTCGGATATCCTCCAGGGTGCGTACGCCACCACCCACTGTGAGGGGAATGAAGACCTGGGCGGCCACCTGCTCCACCACATGCAGCAGGGTCTCCCGCTCATCGGAACTTGCGGTGATATCGAGAAAGGCGATCTCGTCGGCACCCTGTTCGTCATAGCGGCGGGCCACCTCCACCGGATCTCCCGCGTCGCGGATGTCGACGAATTTCACCCCTTTGACGACACGACCCTGATCGATATCCAGGCAGGGAATGATTCGCTTAGCCAGCGTCATCGGGAAACAATCCTGCCCTGTTGCTGGCATCGGCCAATTGCTGTGCCGTCGCCAGATCAAGGTTACCCTCGTAGAGCGCCCGGCCGATGATGACGCCCTGGATACCGTCGGCGGCAAACTCGCAGAGGCTTCGAATATCCTCCAGACTGCTTACCCCGCCGGAGGCGATCACCGGAATGGTCAGTGACCGGGCAAGTTCCGCCGTGGCCTCGGCATTGACACCCTGTTGCATACCGTCGCGTTGGATATCGGTAAAAATGATTGCCTCGACACCATCGCGCTCGAAATGCTGGGCCAGATCCATCACATCGTGGCGGGATAACTTCGACCAGCCCTCGATGGCCACCTTGCCATCGCGCGCATCGAGCCCCACCAGGATGTGCCCGGGATACTCGACGCAGAGATCACTGACAAAATGCGGTTCTCGCACCGCCTTGGTGCCGATGATCACATAACGCAGCCCGGTTTCCAAGTAAGCCTCAACGGTTTCCTCGTCACGAATGCCGCCACCCACCTGCACCGGAATATCCGGAAACGCGGCGACGATCCGGCGGATGGGCTCCACGTTCACGGGTTTACCCTGTACGGCACCATCCAGGTCCACCAGATGCAGGCGCTTGGCGCCGGCCTCGATCCAGCGCATGGCCACGGCCACGGGATCGTCGGAAAATACCGTCACATCATCCATGCGACCTTGCCGCAGTCGGACGCATTTGCCGTCTTTCAAGTCGATAGCGGGAATCACCAGCATAATGATTGTCTCAGGAGCATAAGGAGCATCGCCGATCTCAAGGCGACCAGGTACTGAAATTGGCCAGTAACTGTAATCCCGGCGCCGCACTCTTCTCGGGGTGAAACTGCACCGCAAAAACGTTCTCCCGACCGATGGCGGCCGTGAACTCGAAGCCGTAGTCGGCAGTGCCGGTGACCAGAGTGGCGTCGGCGGGATCCAGGTAGTAGCTGTGGACGAAATAGAACCAACTGTTCGCCGCGATCCCCTGCCAGAGGGGATGGCTGCGCTGGTGGACCCGGTTCCAGCCCATGTGGGGAATTTTCAGGGGCGCCGACTGCACCCTGTCAAAACCACTGGCGAAGTGTCGTACCCTGCCGGGCAGTACCCCGAGTCCGCGAACCCCCTGGTTTTCCTCGCTGAACTCCAGCAAGGCCTGGGGACCGAGGCAGATGCCCAGGAACGGTCTGGAACTGGCCGCCTTGAGCAAAGATTCTACAAGATCACATTCCCATAGGGACCGCATGCAGGCTGCCATGGCACCCTGTCCTGGTAATACCACCCGATCGGCCCGGTCGATATCCCTGGCATGCTGGCTGATCCTGATGCGCTGGGCAGGAGCGATCTGCTCCAGGGCCTTGGCCACTGAGCGCAGATTGCCCATCCCGTAATCCACCACTGTGATTGTTGCCATGTTTAGTCGTAGACGAGAAATCCGGGAAAATCCTCAGAGCAATCCCTTGGTGGAAGGCGTGATGTTCGCACTGCGCCCATCACGGGCAACCGCCATCCGCACAGCCCTGGCGAAAGCCTTGAAGACCGACTCGGCGATGTGATGAGCATTCAGGCCCCGGAAATTGTCGATGTGCAGGGTGGTCTGGGCATGATTGACAAAGCCCTGGAAAAATTCCCGCACCAGGTCTACATCAAAGGTGCCGATCCGTGCCCGGGGAAACTCCACGAAGTAATGCAGACCGGGTCGACCGGAGAAATCCAGCACCACCCGGGACAGGGCCTCGTCCAGCGGGACATAGGCATGGCCAAAGCGTTGGATCCCTCGACGGTCCCCCAGAGCTTCGTGAAAGGCCTGGCCCAGGCTGATGCCGATATCCTCGACGCTGTGATGATCATCGATATGCAGATCGCCCTGGCAGGATACCGTCAGATCCAGCATGGCATGTCGGCCGAGTTGCTCCAGCATGTGGTCGAGAAACGGCACGCCGGAGGCCAGCTCGGTGGTCCCCGAGCCATCCAGGCATACCGAGACGGCGATCCTGGTCTCCAGGGTATCGCGATGGACAGTTGCTACCCGTGTGGACATAAGGCGGGCTTCTTCAGTAGCGGGACCGGACATATAGCATAGCTCTAGTTCGTCGCAGCTTGAAACTGCGGGCAGTTTGGCAGATTATAAAGAAAAACTTCATATAAGTTGATTTTCGTCAATGCATCATCCGAGCGGCTCCGCTTAGCCAATGGCCATGCTAGAGGACACCATGAACGCTCCCGACCCTCAAAAGCCCATCGATCTCCGTTCGGTCAAGACGGCTTGCGGAACATGCAGTCTGGTGCAGCTGTGCCTGCCCCTGGGGATTGGCAAGGACGATATGGAACTGTTGAACAGCATCATCAAGCGTCGACGACCCATCAGTCGAAACGGCAACGTGTTCTGTCTCGGAGACAATTTCCATGCGCTGTTTGCCATCCGATCGGGCTCCGTGAAAACCTATACCATCACCGAGGATGGTAGCGAGCAGATCACTGGTTTCCATTTGCCGGGCGAGATCATCGGGCTGGATGCCATCAGTTCAGGCTACCATCCCTGTGGCGCCAAGGCACTGGAAACCACCAGCGTCTGCGAGATTCCTTTCGAGAGGCTGGAGGAACTGGCCGAGACCATCCCCGGACTCGGGCGCCAACTGTTGCGGATCATGAGCCGGGAAATCCAATCCGATGAGGAATTGCTGACCTTGCTGGGAAAAAAATCCGCCGAGGAGCGACTGGCCACCCTGCTACTCAGTCTGGCCCAGCGTTACGGGGAACGGGGATTTTCCTTCAAGGAGTTTCACCTGAGCATGTCCCGTAACGACATCGGCAACTATCTGGGTTTGGCCGTGGAGACTGTCAGTCGCCTGTTCAGCCGGTTTCAGCAGCAAAATCTCATCGTTGTACACAACAAACATATCTGCATCGAGCATCTGGGGCATCTCCAGGCGATTGCTGGATACACGGGAAGTCCTCCAGTGGTCAATGTCGATGCCAACGCCGGTGCCTGTGTCGGTGGTAAACGCTGAAGGATCTGGACCGTCTATACGTCAGTGAATGGATGAACACGCACGATGGTATCCTGTCGGTCGGCTCCAGTGGAAACAATGGTTATCGGCGTTTCACTGAGCTCCTCAATCCTCCGCAGATAGCGCTGGGCTGGTGCCGGTAAAGCGGCGAAGTGGCGAACTCCCAGCGTCGAGCTTTGCCACCCCGGTAAACTCTCGTAAACAGGTTCACATCGTTGTAATTCCTCGGCTGCTCCGGGGGGAATCGTGAACTCTTCACCGTCGATACGGTAACCTATACAGATTTTTACCGTCTCCAGATCATCCATGACATCCAGCTTGGTGATACATAGGCCGTTGATGCCGTTCACCTGTATCGAACGTCGCAGGGCAACCGTATCCAGCCAACCACAACGTCGTGGCCGCCCGGTGGTGGCACCAAATTCATGACCCCGCTTTGCCAGGTGCTGGCCGATGGTGTCTTGCAATTCCGTGGGGAAGGGTCCTGCCCCGACCCGGGTGGTGTAGGCCTTGGCAATGCCCAGCACATAATCCAGGGTATTGGGACCGACACCTGTACCGGTGGCCGCACCACCTGCCGTGGTGTTGGAGGAGGTCACGAAGGGATAGGTACCGTGATCCACATCCAGCAGTGCGCCCTGGGCACCCTCGAACAGCAGAGGCTCACCACGTCGACGATACTCGTACAAACTGTGGGCAACGTCCCCTGCCAGTGGGCGCAGGCTATCGGCCAGGGTCAGGCTCTCGTCGATGACCTGCTGCGGATCCACCGGTTCTGTTTGGTAGTACTGTCGCAGCACGAAATTGTGGAAATCCAGGGATTCGGTCAATTTTGCAGTGAAGCGTTCAGGAGCGAATAGATCCCCTAGACGTACCGCTTGACGGGCAACTTTGTCTTCATAGGCTGGACCGATACCCCGACCCGTGGTACCGATAGCCTTCAGGCCCTTGGCCTTTTCCCGGGCCTGGTCGAGGCGTACGTGGTGTGCGAGTACCAGCGGACAGGCTGTACTGATCTGCAAGCGACCCTCCACTGTCACACCACGGGCTTCAAGCATCCGGATTTCCTGGAGTAGATCCGTCAGCGATAGCACGACACCATTGCCGATCAAGCAATGGACATTCGCGCGGAGGATGCCTGAAGGAATCAGATGCAGAACGGTTTTCTCGCCACCGACGACCAGGGTATGACCGGCATTATGGCCTCCCTGAAAACGCACCACGACCGTGGCGCTCTCCGTCAGCAGATCCACCAGTTTGCCTTTCCCCTCGTCCCCCCACTGGGCGCCGATGATTACCACGCTTTGATTTGTCATCAATGATCCCGTCGGTCACAGAATATCGAAAAATTATCAGCCAGGGAGCTACCTATACGGTGGTCGACCCCAGAGGCATGATCTGCCAGACACCGTCTTGCAGCAGCAATTGACGTGTACAGCCCAACTCCTTGGGAGACAACTCGGCGCCGGGCAGTGCCTGAATCACCCGTTCTCGCTGATGGCGAAGTTCGGCGATCAGAGTATCCAGGGCGGGATCGGTGGACCAGGGCGCAAAGATATTTCCCGTCGTCTGTCCGGCGAGAGTGTCCATCTGACCCAGGGTCAACAGGGTACGAAGATCCGCGCTGAAACCGGTGGCAGGCCGAGCCCGCCCAAACACCTGGCCGATCTCATCGTAGCGCCCACCCTGGGCGACAGCCTGCCCATGCCCCTCAAGATAGCAGGAGAACACCACGCCGGTATGGTAGTGATAACCCCTGAGTTCGGCGAGATCCATCATCAGTGGCAATCCAGGAAAACGGGTATGCAGATATTCCACCAGGCGACGCAGCGTGGATAGCGCCGAGCGGATTCCCGGATATTGCTGAAACCGCTGCTGCGCCCGCGTCACCACCGCCTCCACAGGTCCGTGCATGGCCATGAGATCCTTGAACAGCCCGATGACCTCTGCTGGAATTTCCATGCTCCGGGCATGCTCCATCAGGTCCGGCAGGGATTTGCGCTGGAGCACCTCGAAAAGCCAGCTTTCCTGCTGTTCATCCAGCTCGCAGGCCCGGGTAAGCTCCCGAAATACCGCCACATGACCGAGATCCAGGTAAAAATCCTTCAAACCTGCTGCCGTGACGGTCTCGAGCATCAAGGACACGATCTCGGCGTCACTCTCGACTCCTTGGTGTCCGTAGAGTTCGGCACCGACCTGCAATGGACTGCGGGAGCCACCGAATCCATCGCTCCGGGTCCGTAGCACGGTGCCCATATAACAAAGTCGGGTGGGTGTGTCTTGCCGTAGCAAATGGCTGTCGATCCGCGCCACCTGGGGTGTCATATCGGCACGAATACCGAGTGTGCGCCCGCTCAATTGATCGGTCACCTTGAAAGTCTGTAAATCCAGATCCCGGTCGGAACCGATGAGCAGGGATTCGAGAAACTCGATGAGCGGGGGAATTACCAGTTCGTAGCCCCAGCAATAGTAGAGATCGAGCAAGCGCCGTCGCAGTGTCTCCAGTTGCCACGCAGCCGGTGGAAGTATTTCCTCTATGCCCTCGGGGAGCAGCCAACGCTCACGCTTATCCATGAAAGGTATCAGGAAAGGTCTAACGAACCAGATACAGCAATAGCAGGCCGAGCATCATGCTGATCAGGCCGATAGTCCGGAGTACCCGGTCATCGGTACGGATCAGCATCGCCAGGGTCTGCTTCAGTCCCCTGGGATTGACAAAGGGCGTGATCCCTTCGATGACCATCATCAATGCCAGAGCCGAGAGAAGGTCACGCCACATGGATCAGGGAACGGAAGCCGATGTCGGCGCGGGCGCGGGCGCGGGCGCGGGCGCGGGTGAGGGCGAGGGCATGGATTTGCCTGTCTTGAAATACTGGAAAAAATCGGAGTCGGGCTCCAGTACCAGGACGTTGTCCTCGTTGCTCAGGCTGTTTCGATAGGCGTTCAGGCTCCGGTAAAAGCTGTAGAACTCTGGATCCTGCTGATAGGCGTTGGCGTAAATCTCCGCCGCCTTGGCGTCGCCCTCGCCACGAGTGGATTCGGCGTCCCGGAAAGCCTCCGCCAGGATCACCGTGCTCTGGCGATCGGCATTGGCCTGAATCCGCTCGGCGGCTTCGGCCCCCCGGGAGCGAAAATCACGAGCCACCCGTTCGCGCTCGGCGCGCATCCGCTGGAACACCGAACTGCTGACCTCGGCCGGCAGATCGATGCGTTTGATTCGTACATCCAGTACCTCGATGCCGAGTTCCTGGGCTTCTTCGCTGGCCGTGGCCGACAGTACCTCCATGATTTGCTGTCGGTCGCCCGATACCGCGTCCTGAAGCGTCCGTTTACTGAATTCGCTACGGAGTCCGTCCTTGATAATCTGGTCCAGCCGCAGGTTGGCCCTACTCGGATCGCCCAGCAAACGGGTGTAGAACAGACCCACATCACCGATCCGCCACTTGACGAACGAATCCACCATCACGTTTTTCTTCTCGACGGTGAGAAATCGCTCCGGATCGGTATCCAGCGTCTGCACACGGGCATCGAATTTCTCGATGTTGTTGATAAACGGCACCTTGAAATGTAATCCCGGCTGATAATCCGCCTCGACGATTTCACCGAGACGAAATCGGATGGCGGTCTCGGATTCACGTACCGTGAAAACCGAGAAAGCCAGAATGATCAGAACAACAATGGCGACGCCAATGAGTAAATTTCTGGATGCAGGTAGAGAATTCATCACCGGGTCTCCCGGGTTCGGGTGTCGCGAAAACGAGATGTGGCGCCGTCGTCATTGGCACTCATGGGTACGGGACCCGCCAGGGGGGTGCCCGGACTCTCCGTGGTCGGTTCGTTACCGAAGCCGCGGCGTCTCATGAACTGGTCCAGCGGGACATAGAACAGGTTGTTACCCTGGCTCACATCCACCAGCACGGTGGAGGTATTCGCCAGAATATTCTCCATGGCCTCCAGGTACAGGCGCTCCCGGGTCACCGCCGGTGCCTGCTGATACTCGGTCAGTAGTTGATTGAATCGACTGGCTTCACCCTCTGCCCGGGCGATCACTTGATCCCGGTAGGCGGTGGCTTCTTCCAGACGCCGTGCTGCCTGTCCGCGCGCCCGGGGCAGTACCTCATTGGCATAGGCTTCCGCCTCGTTCTTCAGGCGCTGCTCGTCCTCGCGCGCTTTGATGGCATCGGCAAATGCTGCCTGAACTTCCTCGGGTGGCTGAGCGTCCTGGAGGTTCACGTTGGTGATGATCAAGCCGGCGCCATAGGCGTCCAGAATTTCCTGGCTCTGTTTCTGTACCTCGGCAACAATGTCGCTACGCCCCTCGGTGAGCACGAAATCCATGGTGCTCTTACCGACGGTTTCACGGATGGAGCTTTCCACCACTTGCCGAAGGGTGAGATCCGGATCCTGGACATTGAACAGATAGGCCCGGGGATCCTGGATCTGAAACTGCACCGATAGCCGCATATCGACGATGTTCTCGTCCTGAGTCAGCATCAACGCTTCCTGGGGAACGGAGCGTAGTCCACTCTGCCGGTTACCGCCCGAGCGATAACCGATCTCCTCGGCCCGGCGTTGGTCCACATCGACAATCTGCACGGATTCGAACGGGAAGGGCCAGTGATAGCTCAGTCCGGGGCCTGTGGTATCCGCATAACGGCCAAAGCGGGTTTCCACACCCCGCTTACCCGCATCGACGATATAGATACCGGAGGCTATCCAGATCACCAGGATCACCCCGACGATGATAATCAGTCCGGTGGAACTGGTATTGAACGGCGCACCGCCGTTACCACCGCCACCGCCACCGCGTTTGTCACCGAACAATCCATTGATTTTACTGGAAAGCTTACGAAGCAAATCGTCGAGGTCTGGTGGTCCCTGATCACGGTTACCGCTACCCCAGGGATCACGATTATTACCTCCTGGTTCGTTCCAGGCCATGATTAACTCCAGATCACGCAAAGTGTGTACGATGTACCTGCGGACCGAGGTTCCGCCAGAATCGGATGTGGCTGTCTATTGACTGCCGATCATCCACTCCTGTTTGAAACCCTCGCGAACGCAGAGCTGTTGGAGGTGCTTGTGGGAGGTCTGTGCCTGAATCAACCAACCCCCCTCGGGCTGGTGATGTTCCTGAACAACGGCGCCCAGACTGAAGAGTTTTGCACGTTGCCGGCCCGCTTCAGGTGGCAGATGAATCCAGGTACGAACGGTGTCATCGCAGACACGCTCGGCGATGGCATCCCTGAGTAAATCCAGACCAGCTCCACTGACTGCCGATACATGAACGTTCTGCACCTCCCCTTGACCATTTCGCTCAAGCCGGGGTTCCTCATCCAGAAGGTCGATCTTGTTGAACACCCGGATCCGCGGTACTTCGTGGGCGCCAATGCTCTCCAGGACGCCCTGCACGGCTTCGCCGTACATGCGCCATCGCGGATCGGCTGTGTCAATTACCTCAAGAAGCAGGCTGGCTTCACAGGTCTCCTGCAGAGTGGCCCGGAAGGCGGCCACCAGTTCATGGGGGAGATGGCTGATAAAGCCGACGGTATCGGTGAGAACGACATGCCCCATACCGGGTAAATCCAGCCGGCGTAACGTGGGGTCAAGGGTGGCAAACAGTTGATTGGCCGAATAGACATGGGATCGGGTGAGGCCGTTGAAAAGTGTTGATTTCCCGGCGTTGGTGTAGCCCACCAGAGAAACCGTGGGAACTTCCTGTTTGCGTCTGGCTTGACGGCCCTGATCGCGCTGTTTGTCTACTCGTTGCAAACGCTGTTTGATCTGACGAATACGGTTCGCCAATAACCGACGGTCCGTCTCCAACTGGGTCTCCCCCGGACCCCGTAGACCGATACCGCCCTTCTGCCGTTCCAGGTGAGTCCATCCTCTGACCAGGCGTGTGGAGATGTGTTCCAACTGGGCCAGTTCCACCTGGAGTTTGCCCTCGAAGCTTCGCGCCCGCTGCGCAAAAATGTCGAGAATCAGCCCTGTTCTATCCAGCACCCGACATTGTAACAGGGCTTCCAGATTACGCTCCTGGGAGGGCGTCAGTTCATGGTCGAAGATGACCACCTCCACCTGTTTTTCCAGTACCGCACAGCGTATTTCCTCGGCCTTACCACTGCCGACGAACAACCGCGCGTCCGGTACTCGACGCTGACCGGTGATCAGATAAATGCTCTGAACCCCGGCCGAGGAGGCAAGTTCCTGGAATTCCTCAAGATCTCGCGAGTCAGCAACATCTTTGAGGGACAGATGCACGAGCAGGGCTCGTTCTCCGGTTTGAGGACGTTCAAACAACCAAATAAAACTCCTGTTTACAGGTGTCAGCTTTCAAACAGCATCATCCCTGTTCCGATTCATTGTTACCATCTTCGGCAAGATGCAAACGCACATTCCGGGATGGCACCACCGTCGAGATGGCATGCTTGTAAATCATCTGGCTGACACTATTCTTGAGCAACACCACGAACTGATCGAAAGACTCGATCTGACCCTGGAGCTTGATACCGTTCACCAAGTAGATCGAGACCGGAATTCTTTCCTTGCGCAAAGCATTGAGGAAGGGTTCCTGAAGGGAGTGACCCTTTGCCATGAAAATACTCCTTATTGTTATGCACTCTGTTTAAGGATGTACATTAAGCCCCAACAACGCGGAAATTCTACCATCTCGTAGTCTACCATAGGCCATTGTTCATTATCCGAAGAAACCGTGATGATGTAACAGGCGCAGCAGTCGATCGCGGAGATCGAAGGCGCCGCCATCAATCCAGTGTACGTCGTCCATGGCGCGAAGCCAGGTAAACTGGCGCTTGGCGAATTGCCGGGTGGCCGCCACTCCCCGTGCCACCATCTCATCACGACTCGACTGGCCATCGAGATATTGCCAGACCTGGCGATATCCCACCGCACGCATGGACGGCTTGTCGAGATTAAGATCATCCCGATGTCTGAGTCTGGCCACCTCATCAATCAGTCCGTCTTCCAGCATAGTATGAAATCGCTCCGAGATACGCCGATGCAATAACATCCGATCCGGAGGGGCAACCACTACTTTGAGGCTTCGGAACGGGAAAGTTTCGGTTCCCGTCTCGGCATAAAGTTCCGTGGCCGTCCGCCCGGTCGCCTCATGGATTTCCAATGCCCGCAAAATACGTTGTTTGTCATGAGGATGGATGCGCTGGGCGGCGGTCGGATCATGCTCGGCGAGTTGTCGGTGAAGCGTTGCGAGCCCCAATTGTCGAAGTCTGTCCCGAAGCTGGGCGCGGATGACCGGATCGGCATCGGGTAGGTGCGACAATCCCTGTGCCAGGACCCGGAAATAGAGCATGGTGCCGCCTACCAGAAGCGGGATCTGCCGGTTCCTGTGCAGGGCGTCGATCTGCTCCAGTGCGTCGGCCCGGAACCGCGCTGCCGAGTAGCTCTCGGCCGGATCCAGGATATCGATCAGACGATGGGGTATCCGGGCCAGGGTTGCCCGATCCGGTTTGGCGGTGCCGATATCCATACCCCGATACACCATAGCGGAGTCGACGCTGATGATCCCACAGGGCAGGTCGTTGGCCAGCGCGATGGCAAGGTCGCTTTTACCGGCAGCGGTGGGACCCATCAACAGCAAAACCGGTGGCAGGGTGTTATCGGTGCTGGCCATGGGACTCAACGACCTCGCAGAAACAGACGGTCCAGTTCGGTAAGTCCCAGCTGGATCCAGGTGGGACGGCCGTGGTTGCACTGGCCACTGCGTTCGGTGCGTTCCATATCCCGCAGCAGGGCGTTCATCTCGGCGATGGTAAGGTGTCGATGGGCGCGCACCGATCCGTGGCAGGCCATGGTGGACAGCAACTCATGGCTGGCCTCCTGTAAGCGATTGCTGTGGCCATGGCGCTGAAGTTCGACCAGCACGTCGTGCAGCAGTTGTTCGGCATCGGATTGTGCCAGCAGGGCCGGCAGTTGACGAATCACCGCCTTTCCCGGCCCCAGTATCGCCACCTCCATGCCCAGAGAAGCCAGCAATTGCTGATGCTCCTCCAGGGTTCGCATTTCTCCCGGGGCAAGGCCGAGAGCGATGGGTACCAGTAGCGGTTGGGTGATCGGTCCACCCTCGGCAAGACCCCGCTTCAGGCGCTCGTAGACGATACGCTCATGGGCGGCGTGCATGTCCACCAGGATCAGGCCATGGGCATTCTCGGCGAGGATATAAACCCCGTGCAACTGGGCAATGGCGTAGCCCAGCGGCGGGGGTGCGGTGTCGGCCTGAGGAGCGGTATCCGGGGCATCGGCCGATGCGCCGTCTACCGCCGGATCGGTGGAGGCGGGAGTGGCAGGATGTAGATCCTGGTAGGCCGACAGCGTCTCCTGAACGTTGAGCGCCATGGCCTGCTGGCGTGGAAGACCGCCATCCGCGGGCGAATCGGTCTGCGGGGCCCGATGGGTTGCGGTTGCCGGGGATGAAAGGGCTGGCGCTGAACCGGGTTGGAGTTCGCCCAGGGCGCGGTGTAGGGTGCGAAAGACCACATCATGCACCAGCCGGGTGTCCCGGAAGCGCACCTCGTGTTTGGTGGGATGGGCATTGACATCCACCAGCGCCGGGTCGAGCTCCAGAAACAGCACATAGGCCGGATGGCGCCCGTGGTAGAGCACATCCTGGTAAGCCTGGCGGATCGCATGGCCCACCAGCCGGTCCCGGACACTGCGTCCGTTGACGAAAAGGTACTGGAGATCGGCCTGACTGCGGTTGAAGCCGGGACTGGCGATCCAGCCCCAGAGGCGTAACCCGGCCACCTCCTGTTGCAGATATACCGTGGCCTCCAGAAAGCCCCGTCCGCACAGTTCCGCAAGACGTTGCTCCTGCTGCGCCCGATCAAGGGCCACCGGTAGCAGCACGATGGGGCGGTGGTTATGCTTGAGATGGAAGCCAGTCTCGAAGCGGCTCAGTGCCAGCCGGCGCACCACATCCTCGATATGGCCGAATTCGGTGCGTTCGGTACGAAGAAACTTCCGGCGGGCCGCCACATTGAAAAACAGATCCCGCACCTCCACGGTGGTGCCCGGCGGATGGGCCGCCGGGCGTGGCAGGGGCGGATCGGCCCGGGGGTCCAGACACCAGCCCCGCTGTTCCTCACCACTTCGCGAGGTGAGCTGCAACCGCGAGACGGAAGCGATACTCGGTAGCGCCTCACCGCGAAAACCAAGGCTCAGCACCCCGTCCAGGTCGCCCAGGGTGCTGATCTTGCTGGTGGCGTGGCTGTGCAGGGCCAAGGGTAGATCATCGGGATGAATCCCACAGCCGTCATCGCGGACCCGGATACATCTGAGCCCTCCCTGTTCGACTTCCAGGTCGATGCGACTGGCCCCGGCGTCCAGACTGTTCTCCATCAGTTCCTTGACCACCGAGGCCGGGCGCTCCACCACCTCGCCAGCGGCAATCTGGTTGACCAGTTCCGGGGCCAGTGGGCGAATCCGCCGGGAATGACTGGGCTGCGCTCTGGACAAAGGTTTAGTTGATGGCCTCGCCCAGCGCATCCAGCAGGCGCATGGCCTCGGAGGACTGGTCCGGCTGTCCCTGGGCATCCTGTACCACCACCAGAGTCTGGGAACCCTGACCGGCCAGTCTCACCTGATGGCGGGAGCTTGCATCGGCTGGCTCGTCGCCACGCCAGAAGGCCAGATTGCCCAGCAGCCCCCGGTCCTGTTCGCCGCTCTGCCCCGACAGGTTCTGGTAGCCCACCACGTAGAGCCCCTGGGAGCGATTCTGATCCTCCACCGGATAATTGCTGCGATCCAGCGCCAGTCCCACCAGCCGCCAAGCCTGGGCATAATTCTCCTCGATCAGCAGCGCGGCCTGACCGTTGGGCGCCGTGGTACGCTGGATCCGGGGCTGCGGCAATGCGGCATCGACCCCGGCGGTGGCGACCAGTTGTGGGCCGGCGCGGCGTTCGTCGGCGCCCAGATAGACCATCAGGCGCCGGAGCATCTCGGCCTCCAGTTCCGGGTCCGAGGGACGCGGACGCCATTTGGCCACACCGCTGGTGCGCGGGTTGTTGGCACCGGGACCGCCCGGTTCGCCCACCAGCACCTCCTCCATGCCGTAATGCACCAGGAATACCTCGGTGCCGCCATCCACCCGCTCCAGGCGCACCCGGAACCTGTCCCGGGTGGCCGCCGAGTGGGTGAAATCCGATACGTTACCCAGCAGGGAGCGGATCACCCCGCCGGGGATATCGGCCCGGTTCTCGGCCCAGTCCGTTTCCATGATGCCGATGCGCGGATCTTCCTGCTCCAGCACAAAACCGTTGGTGGTCCAGAAAGCCTTGATGGCCGGCCAGACCCGGGAAGGCGGTTGATCCACCAGCAACCAGCGCCGATCACCGTCCCGTTGCAGGGACATCCCCAGGGGCTCCTGTAGCACCGCCTCGGAGGCCACCACCCGGTCACCGCCGCGCTCATTCGTGTAAGCCGACAGGGTGGCCGAACCCGAAGGATCCAGTTCCGGTACCACCAGGGTATCGTCGATGGTGGAACTGGTGAGATCCGGTGGAATTTCCAGGGGATCTGCCACCTGGCTGGTGCGGTAATCGGGACGGCGGTCCAGTACCTCGGCGGCGTCGAAGGTGCATGCGGTGAGGCCGGTGAACAATCCACAGACCAGGCTCATCCGCAATATACAAGCGCGCCGCTGCACGGCAAAAATTGCTGTGTTCAAGATAAATCCTACGAGTCGTTCAGAGAATGCCGGCGCTTTCCATGGCCGCACGGACCTGAGGGCGAAGCGCCTCGCTGAGGGGGGTCAGTGGTAGTCGGATGCCGCTACCGATCAGTCCCAGTTGCTGCACCGCCCACTTCACCGGAATGGGGTTGGACTCCAGAAACAGCGCCTTGTGCAAACCCTGTAGGGTCTGGTCGAGACTGGCGACCCGTTCCCGATCGCCGGCCAAAGCGGCCTGGCAAAGCTCGTGGATGGCCCGTGGCGCCACATTGGCCGTCACCGAGATCACTCCCCTAGCACCGCGCAGGATGGCCTCCGCGGCGATGGGATCATCACCGCTCAGCACGGCGAAATGCTCGTCGCAGCGGCTCAGCAACTCGACGATCCGCTCCAGGGTACTGGCCTCCTTGATGCCGACGATGTTGGGAATCCTGGAAAGCCGTTCCACGGTGTCTGGCAGCATATCCACGGCGGTGCGGCCGGGCACGTTGTAAAGGATATGCGGAATCGCGATCTCCTCGGCAATCAGCTTGAAATGCTGATACAACCCTTCCTGGGTGGGCTTGTTATAGTAGGGTGTCACCAGCAGACAGGCGTCGGCGCCGGCATCCCGGGCATGACGGCTCAGATGCAGCGCCTCGCTGGTGGAGTTGGCTCCGGTACCGGCAATCACCGGCACCCGGCCTCGTACTCGCTCCACCACGGCCTGGATCAACGTATTGTGCTCGTCGAAGTCCAGGGTCGCGGACTCACCGGTGGTACCCACGGCGACGATGGCATCGGTGCCGTTCGCCAGGTGGAATTCCACAAGGCGATCCAGTGCCTCGAAATCCAACTGGTTATCGGCGGTCATCGGTGTGACAAGCGCCACCATGCTCCCCTGAAACATAGAGGACTCCCCAAAGCTGGTTGAATATTCAATGATAAGTAGCCGTTGTCGGCTTGACAACTGTTCCCGTATCGGCCCACACCAATCCGCAATTTTCTCGTCAGGGCATAGCGGTTAAACTGACCGTCGGAACACAGGCCCCAGTGAGAGAGCGTGAGTAATCATCTGATCGTTTCGGTATTGGCCGAGGACCGTCTGGGACTGGTGCACGAGTTGTCGCGCACCATTCTCGATTGCGGATGTACGGTACTGGACAGCCGGATCACCGTGCTGGCCGGGGAATTCAGCGCGCTACTGCTGGTAAGCGGCAACTGGAATACCCTCGCCAAACTGGAAGTGCAACTGGAGAAACTCTCACACAGTCTGGGCATTGTGTTGCGGATCAATCGTTCGGAATGGCCACGCAGCGGCAGTAACGTGTTGCCCTATGCGGTGGAGGTGATCACCATGCACCAACCGGCCATCGTCCAGCGTCTGGCGAATTTCTTCTTTCGCCGGGATATCAACATCGAGGAGCTACACAGTCGCGGTTACAGTGCGCCGCATACGGCAACGCCCATGTTCTCGGTGACCATGATCGTGGGCATTCCGGCGCGGCTGCATGTGGCCACCGTCCGTGACGAGTTCATGGATTTCTGCGACGAGCAAAACTGGGATGCAGTCATGGAACCGGTGAAAGCCTGACGCCTGGGGCGATGGCCGGCAGCCACCACACCATCGCCCCGCCGGCTGGCATTGCCGCCCGTTACAACAGGTTCTCGACGCTGGCACGCTCCCCGCGAAGTTCCTGATCGGTGGCGGTTATCTTCTCCCGGCTGTAGTCGTCCACCGCCAGACCCTGCACGATCTCGTATTTGCCGTCCCGGCAGACGCAGGGGTAGGAGTACACCACGCCCTCGCTGATGCCGTAGCTGCCGTCCGACGGCACCGCCATGCTCACCCAGTCACCCGCTGGGGTACCCAGTGCCCAGTCACGCATGTGATCGATGGCGGCGCTGGCGGCGCTGGCGGCGGAGGAGGCGCCGCGGGCCTTGATGATGGCCGCGCCCCGCTGCTGCACGGTGGGAATGAACTGCTCCCGGTACCAGCTCTGCTCCACCAGTTCGGCAGCCGGTTTGCCGGCGACGGTGCACTGGCTGATGTCCGGATACTGGGTGGCGGAATGGTTGCCCCAGATGATCATCTGCTTGATATCGTTGACATGGTTACCGGTTTTCTCGGCCAGTTGACTGAGCGCCCGGTTATGGTCCAGGCGAGTCATGGCGGTGAACTGCCGGCGATCCAGATCGGGAGCATTGGAGGCGGCGATCAGGGCGTTGGTATTGGCCGGGTTGCCCACCACCAGCACCTTCACGTTCCGCGAGGCGTGGTCGTTCAGCGCCTTGCCCTGGGGGCCGAAGATAGCGCCGTTGGCCGACAGCAGATCCCCGCGTTCCATGCCCTGCTTGCGGGGCATGGCGCCCACCAACAGGGCGAAATCCGCCTCCTTAAAAGCCACATTCGCATCGTCGCTGATGTTGATCCCACTGAGCAGGGGAAAGGCGCAATCGTTGAGCTCCATGACCACGCCCTGCAGGGCGGGCATGGCCGGGGTGATCTCCAGAAGATTCAGGATCACCGGTTGATCGGAACCCAGCATGTCGCCGGCAGCGATACGAAAAGCCATGGCATAACCGATGTTACCGGCTGCGCCGGTGATCGCCACGCGTACGGGTGCTTTCATGGAGTTCTCCTTGGATGGGTTGCGGTGGTGACCGGCCTCGGACCGGTCAGGTATGGATCGGCACTCGGTAAGGAGGCTTGTCTGCCTCCAATCCCGCCATATCAATGATAGTCGCTGCAATCTCCTCCACAGATTTCAGGGTGCTCTGTAGATAGGGAATGCCGAGTTTCCGGAACAGTGCCTCGGCCTGACGGGTTTCATACTCGCACTGCTCCAGGGAAGCATAGCGGCTATTCGGTAGGCGTTCCTGGCGAATTTGCTGGAGACGGGTCGGTTCGATGGTCAAGCCGAATAATTTATCCCGGTGGGGTTTGAGGCTCGCCGGTAGATGCAACTCCTCAAGATCCTCCTCGGTGAGCGGAAAGTTGGCGGCGCGAACTCCGTAGCGAAGACTCAGATACAGGCAGGTGGGGGTCTTGCCCGTGCGGGAGATGCCTACCAGGATGATATCGGCATCTTCCAGCCGGCTGATGGTGCTGCCGTCATCGTGATTGAGGGTGAAGTTGAGGGCCTCGATCCTGGAGGAATACTGGACGATGTCGGTGAGGCCGTGGGAGCGGCCCGCGGTCAGGGTGGACTTCACCCCCAGTTCTTGCTCCAGAGGGGCGATGAAGGTATCGAAAAAATCCAGAAAAACACAATCGCAGGCGCGAAACACCTCCCGTACCTCGGGGGTTACCAGCGTGCTGAACACCAGTGGGCGGGCGCCATCCTCGCGGGCCGCCTGATCAATCCGTTGACAGACCTTCTCGGCACGCTCGACGCTATCGACAAAGCGCAGGGACTCCTTACGAAATTCCAGGGAGCCGAACTGGGTCAGTAAGCTGTGCCCGAGAGTCTCGGCGGTGATCGCTGTACGGTCCGAGACAAAAAACGCGGTTCGTTTCGACGACGCCATCGACACCTCTACGCGGCATACACGGATCGCCCGAAACTCCCCTGCGTCCGGGACGACCGCAGCACCAGGGAGAAAAGGCCGCAGAGGAAATAATCTGGCGCTATTTTACCAGCAATTCCACCGATAAAGTCGCCCGCAGATGCGATGAAATCGCGGTGGCATCAGGGAAACCGATGGCTCGGGGATCAATGGCTACCCTGAATCTCGGGAACCTGCTGGCTGCTCCGGGCCTCGGGATGATGGCTACTGATGTGGGCCTCGGGGCAGTGTTTATGCACGATTTCCCCGACCACCCCGGCCTGTTGCTCGGAGGCCACGTCCACCATCAGCAGGATATCCTCCTGATCCAGCGCTGCCTGATGTTCCTGCAGATGGGTATTGGTCACCGAGGAACCGACCATGCTGGAGGCCCAGGCACCGAAGGCGGCACCGGCTAGCAGGCCGATGAACAGAGTAGTGATGCTGATGGTCAGGCTCGGCGGCAGGAGCAACGCCACCACGCCACCGATAACACCGCCAGCGGCCCCACCGAGCACGACCCCGCGTTTCAGCGCCGGCACGAAGTCGCTTTCCTCCATGATACCTGCTTTGGGCAACCCCTGGATCATCGCCCGATCCTTGGCGACCGCGTGGATATTCTCGTCGCTGATCCCGATCTCGTGGAACTCATCGACTATGGCTCTGGCGGAAGCAGTCTGGGGAATGGTGAAGTGTAATCTTTGCAAAATGGACCTCCTTCATCGTGTAATTCCAGGTACCTGGATGGATAGCGGGCGTCGGACCAGCGCCCATCCATGGTGAAGATTTATTATCTGGAGGTTGAGAAGCAAAAGCTTTGCCGGCTCGCTATTCGGTATCGCTGGCCCGATACTGCTTCAGCCGGTTATACAGGGTTTTCAGGCTGACCCCGAGGGTCTGGGCAGTCAGCGGTTTGTTGCCGTGGAAATGTTTGAGCGTGGTGAGGATGAGCTGCCGTTCCGCCTCCTCGATGGGGGTGCCGACGCTGAAGCGAAGCTTTCCTTCACTGACGTCTTGCTCCATGCGCACCGGTGGGAAGTGCTCGGGAAAAATACTATCCTCGGCCAGGATGAATGCCCGCTGCATGGTATTTTTCAACTCACGGATGTTACCGGGCCAGGATCGTTGCATTAACAGCTCGGCAGCTCCCTGGGACAGGCGTTTGCTGGTATTTTCCTGGCTGTTCAACGACTTCAAGAAATGCTCCGCCAGCAGCAGGACATCCCCCGAACGCTCCCGCAGGGGAGGTAGGCGAATCGGAAACACGGCCAGCCGGAAGAACAGATCCTCCCGCAATTTGCCCTCGGCGATGGCCCGCTCCGGAATTCGGTTGGTGGCGGCGAGAATCCTCACATCCACCTCGATCTCCCGATCTCCACCCACCCGGGTGATGTGATTGGTCTCCAGCACCCGCAGCATCTGCACCTGTAAATCCAGCGGCATCTCGGTGATCTCATCGAGAAACAGGGTGCCGCCCGCGGCCCGTTCGAAATAACCGAGATGGCGTCGGTTGGCGCCGGTGAAACTGCCCTTCTCGTGGCCGAACAACTCCGAGCCGATGAGGTTATTGGAAATCGCCCCGCAGTTGAGGCTCAGAAACGGCCCGTCCCGACGCCCACTGAGGTCGTGGACGGCCTTGGCCACCAGTTCCTTGCCGGTACCGCTACTGCCCTGGAGCAACACGCTGGCATTGGTGGGCGCAACCTTGCAGATCACCTCGCGCAGGCGCTGCATGGCGGGCGAGTCACCCACCAATAATCGGAGTGGATTGCGGGTCTCGACGGGCGTGCGGAGGCTTTTCAACATCTCCCGCAGGCGCCGCATATCGATGGGTTTGACGAGATAATCCGAGACCTGGGCGCGCAACGAGGTGATGACGTTTTCCACATCCGGGTAGGCCGTCATGACCACCACCTGCGTGGTCCGGGTGTTGATCTCGGGCATCAACTCCAGCGCATTGCCATCGGGCAATTGCAGGTCCAGCAACAGCAGATCCGGAGAGATGATCTCCAGTTGCTGACGGGCCGCCTTGATATTCTCGACGGCGCCGAACTCAAATCCCTCGCGCTTGACGAACTCGCCCAGCGCCGGCGTGAAATTGGTGTCGTCTTCAACTGCGAGAACGTAGGTCATCGGTGATCCAGTACTGGACATAAACAGTTTTTCACATATTGAACCTTAACAGAGGTACCTTGCGATAGCAAAGCGGCAAGGCTCTGTTTTACAGGGAAAATCTATGAAAACTAACGATTAACCGGTGGTTTTGGACTGTTCTGTGGAGTATCACAGCCCGCTGCCACGGCAGGCTGGCCCCGAATTTGCCGTAGCGATGGCAGAAGCCGGTCGATGGGCTGCCGTAGCGCCAAGCATTGGGCGCCATGCTCAGGGAGAATTCGATTCGATGAGTTATACCGTTAACGTCATCCAGCCACAACCCGTCAGTATCGATTCCCAGGATCAAGCGTTGATCCTGCTGAATCCGAATGGCGCGCCCGAGTTCGTCAGCGATCCGGCCCGGCAACTGATCACGCTGGGACAGCCCGAGCGCTGGTCCGAGGCCTGGTCGTGTGTCAGCGATGCGCTGACAGGGGCGCTGGAATCGCTGCGTGGTGATCCGACGGTGATCGGCTGTCGTACCCTTGACTTTCGGCTATCCCGGGAAGAAACCTACAGGTCCGCGGCCTGTACGGTCTGGAAAGTGCCCGGGGTCGCCAGGGAAAGGTTTCTGCTGGTATTCAACGAGGGCATTGCGCTGGCGGATCTTCAGGCCGCGACCCGCTGGCGGACTCTGCTGCGCCTGCTGCCCGGCATCATCCATTCGTTGCGCAATCCGCTCAATACCATGGGCATCAATTTGCTGTTGTTGCAGGAAATGCTGGAGACCAGCGAGACGGGCGCCGCCCCGGGCAACGATCCACTGCACTACGTCAAGGTATTACAGGAAGAATCCGAACGTCTGGGTCGGTTACTGAACAGCTTTCTCGGCGAACTGCTGGCTACCACGCCACGAAACCAGCCCGCCGATCTGCCGGCGGTGCTCAGCGAACTGGCCACCTTCATCGCCCCTCTGACCAGACGCCAGTCCATCGTTTTCAATTTGCGAGTACCGGATGAGCGGGTACCGGTGATGGATCGGGACCGGCATATCGAACAGGCCTTGCTCAACATCCTGGTGAATGCCCTGGAGGCGTTGCCGGCCCAGGGACGCCTGGATCTGTCGCTGACGCATGACGATGGCCGGGCGACGATCACAGTGGCGGACAGCGGATCCGGTGTGGCGCCGACACTACTACCTCTGGTTTTCGACCGTCATGTCACCGGCAGGGCCGACCCGGCTGCCTCGGGTATCGGGTTGTACGTGGCCCGGCATCTCATCCAGGCCTGCGGCGGCGAACTCCGGCTGTCCAGCCAGCCCGGTGAGGGCACCCGGGTGGAGATCATATTGCCCGTGGCTGGTGCCACGGCGCCGCCACCGGCTGGATGAGCCCGATGGCGCTGGCTCAAAGCTCCTCGTCCACATACACCACATGACGGAAGTGGTGATGTCCCTGAAACGAGGCGCCCAGCGCGCCGATGACAATCCCCAGGCAGGCCAGCAGGCCGGCCAGGCTGACACGGTGGGAAAAGCTGCCGGGGTTGTCCACCGAACTGGCCCATCCTTCGATCAGGATATTATCGAACAGGGCATAGCCCAGCCCCAGCCCCAGCAGTAACAACAGCACATAGGTGGTGCCCATGCCCACTAGGACGATGGTGGCCATGGCCAGGTTGGTGACGGCGAGTTGTTCGGTGAGTTGGCGTCGGCCCAGGGATAGCCACAGATCGTGACGGATCAGGATCACCCCGCTGGTGCCCGGCCACAGCAACAGGGACAGACCGACGATGGTGGCGAGGGACTGGCGCATGCCCAGTTCCCAGACCTCGGCGGTCATGATCAGGATCAGCAGCGTGGACACCGCCGCCGCGCTGAGTCCGGCCAGTCGCAGGGGAAATTCCCAGGGCCGGGCCTGGAAGGCGGCGCGCAGGACGTCGTCTCCCACCTGATACAGGGTCCGGGCGTAGAAGGCCGGACTCCAGCTATCCCACCCGCGGGTCTGCTCCTCCAACCGGGCATCGGCGGTATCGCTCAGTTCCTGGGTCAGCCGGGATAGCTCCTCCGACTGGAAATGGCGCATCGGCCGGAGATCCTCCCGGGTTCTTGGCGGGTACATGAACGCCTCGCTGTCCGTGCTATGGGACAACCCGTGGAGGTCGCCGAACAGGTGCAGTGCCAGCGCGGTGAGATCGTGTATCCGGATATCTCCGGCATCGCCCTCATCGTCCTTGTCGGCAAAGGGCTCCAGGGACAGGAGGGCGCACGATAGCACCTTCGAGACCATGGCCATGGCCTGGGAATGGAAATAGCTGATCGGTCGCTGGCGAACCACCACGAACACGTAGTCCCAGTGGCGACTGTGGCGTTCCATCTGACCGGTCAGCAGCCATTGCACCGATTCCGGGCGTGGCGCATTGGTTTCCACGGGCTGAATCACCACCGGCATTTCCCAGCGAAAATCCGGGAAAAGCGACTTCAGGGTCTGGCGCATGTTTTCCCGTACCCGCGTCAGCAGTTCCTGTTCATGCCGATTCAGATCTCCGATCAATAGCCAGCCCGATTCAATCAGCGGAAGGTCGTTGTCACTTCTGGAATTTTCTCGGTACATAAGCTTTCCGGATAGGCGGAGGGGCGGGAGTTGCCGGCAAAGCATATCGGGTTTTCTTCAATGCCGCCTACCCTTGAAAACCATACAAAGAGCACTTGTACTCATTACAGTTTAGCTACCTTGAAGGCCAACCGAGTAATAGGAGGGATCTTCTGTTTTTTTTCTAAGGTCATGTTTACTTATATAAATTTTTGGTTTTGACAGCTTCGAAGGAGCTTGGCACGGCGTCTGCAACACTATATCTCAAACGCCAAGAATACCTTGACGCAGGAAAAGGCTATAAAGTCCGGCCAAAGGTTTTCAATCTAACGACTTGATTAAGGAGACTAACCCATGAAAAAGCTTGCTATTACTCTTTGTAGTGTAGCCACTCTTGGTTTTGGTATTGCCCATGCGCAGGATACCATTTCCGAGGAAGTTACCGAAGCAGGCGCTGGCCTGCCCGGTTCCTATAACTCTCAAACCACGGACAGTCTGGTGAAAAACGCCCCGGGGCCGTCCGATGAGATGCCCGATGTGGACGCCGATCCGCGGGCTTACAACTCCAAAACGCCTGGCTCCATTGTCCGCGAGGGCATCGCCGAGGAAGTGATTGAGGAGCGCGGCAACGAGCGGGTCGGTTTTATCGAGGATGATATCCCCGAAGTGCCGGACACCGACGAGGGCGAGTTACTGAACCGCGGCTTCAACAGCCAGGATCCCGACGCTATGGTGAATGAGCCCATTTCTGAGGAGATCGCCGAGGAACGCGCCATCAACTAAAGAGGCATTGTAAAACGCTTCTGGCGGGTATTCACCGGCCAATCTCTCGAAGCCTCGGGGCTATTCTGCCCCGGGGTTTTTATTATGCTGTTCCGTATTGTTTTCAGCCAGGAAACGCTCTAAAACTGACGGGAGTCTGCACGCCTTTAAAAACCAGGCTGTGTGTGGTGCCGGCTGCTGGAGAGGATCGGCTTCGATGCTGGCACAGTGCCCTGACTTCCCCTGGTAGCAACGATTTCCAGAGTAGTTCATGACCCTGACCGAATTGCGTTACATCACTGCCGTTGCCCGGGAGCGACATTTTGGTCGGGCTGCCGAGGCATGCTTTGTCAGCCAACCCACCCTCAGTGTGGCGGTGCGAAAACTCGAGGAAGAACTGGGTGTGAGCCTGTTCGAGCGCGGACCCGGCGAGGTGCTGGTCACGCCGGTGGGGCGGCGGGTGGTGGAGCAGGCCCAGCGGGTGCTGGAGGAGGTGGATCTGGTCAGGCAGATCGCGGTAGCGGGCCAGGATGAGCTATCCGGAGTGCTGCGCCTGGGGGTGATCTACACCATCGGCCCTTACCTGTTGCCACAACTGATTCCGCTGCTACGCCGCCTCGCACCGCAGATGCCCTTGCAGATCGAGGAGAACTACACCGGGGTGCTGAGCGAGTTGCTGCGCCAGGGCAGGCTCGATCTGCTGATCCTGTCGCTGCCCTACCGGACCCCGGGGATCAATACCCGGGCGCTGTACCGGGAGCCCTTCGTGGTGTTGCTGCCCAAGGGGCACGCTTTGGAGCGGGAGACCACCATCACCCCCGTCGATCTGGCCTTGCAAGATCTGTTATTGCTGGGACCCGGGCACTGTTTTCGCGATCAGGTGTTGCAGGTCTGCCCGGAGTGTAATCGGCTGGCCGCCGCCGGTGACAATATCCAGAAGACCCTGGAGGGCAGTTCCCTGGAGACCATCCGGTTGATGGTGGCCACCGGCATGGGCGTCACCGTGCTACCCCAGACCTCGGCCCGGGGCTATCCCAATGCCGAGGAGGTGGTGAGCATCCGCCCCTTCGCGCCGCCGGTGCCCACCCGCACCGTGGCGCTGGCCTGGCGCAAGAGTTTTCCCCGGTCGGAGGTGGTGCGGGTGCTGGCCCGGGCGGTGCGGGCCTGTCCGCTGCCGGGGGTGCAGATGCTGGACGACTCGCCGTCCGCCGATGTGCTGGAGTCCGCCGGCTGAAATCTCAGCCGCCGGTCTCCGCCACCAGCGCCAGCAGCGGCGCCAGTCCGGCTTCCAGCGCCCGCCGGTCATCCGCCCGCAGCGTCAGGTGCCCCACCTTGCGACCGGGCCGGGAGGCTTTCCCATAGTCGTGGACATGGGCGCCCAGGGCCAGACTGCGGGAAAGCTCGGGGAACGCGCCGATGCAGTTCACCATGGCGCTGTGGCCGTGGACTCCAGTATCCCCCAGCGGCAGTCCGGCTACCGCCCGCAGGTGGTTCTCGAACTGACTGGTCTCGGCCCCCTCGATGGTCCAGTGGCCGGAGTTGTGGACCCGGGGCGCCATCTCGTTGGCCAGTAGCCGATCCCGGTGGACGAAGAACTCCACCGCCAGCACTCCCACATAGTCCAGCCGCCGCAGCAGCGCGGCGACCGCCTCGCGGGCCGCTTTCTCCAGCGCCGGGGCATCATGGGGGGCCAGGGACAGGCGCAGGATTCCTTCCCGGTGCCGGTTCTCCACCAGCGGATAGAACGCGAGCGCGTCGTCGCGTCCCCGCGCCGCCAGCAGCGAGATCTCCCGCTGGAACAGCACCAGTGATTCCAGGATTAGCGGCACCCCCCCCAGCGCCTCCCAGGCCAGCCCGATATCGGCATCATTGTGCAGACGGTACTGTCCCTTGCCGTCGTAGCCCAGCCGGCGGGTCTTGAGGATCGCCGGCAGCCCCACCTGGGCCACCGCCGCCCGCAGCCCCTCCAGGCTATCTACGGTGGCGAACGCCGGGGTGTCGATACCCAGCTCCCGGAACAGGGTCTTCTCACTGAGACGATCCTGGGCGCAGGCCAGCGCCTGCGGGGGCGGGGCCACCGGCAGCCGCTCGGCCAGCCAGTGGGCGGCGCCGGCCGGCACGTTCTCGAAATCGAAGGTGACGGCGTCACACTCCCGGGCCAGCGTGGCCAGGCCCTCGGGGTTGTCGTAGGCGCCCCGGAGCAGGCGCGCCGCAACCCCCGCGCAGGCATCCGGCGCCGGGTCCAGCACCGTGCAGCGGACCCCCAGCGGTATTCCGGCCAGCGCCAGCATCCGCGCCAGTTGTCCGCCGCCGACGATGCCGATGTTCATGTCCGGGGGTCCGGCTGGGCCAGTACCTGTTCGGTCTGGCGGGCGCGGTGGGTGCGCAGCGCCTCACGGATCTGCGGGTATTTATTGCCCAGCAGGCTAGCCGCCAGCAGGGCGGCGTTCACTGCCCCGGCCCGGCCGATGGCCAGCGTGCCCACCGGGATGCCGGCAGGCATCTGCACGATTGAAAGGAGCGAGTCCATGCCCTGCAATGCCTGGGACTGCACCGGTACGCCCAGTACCGGCAGGCAGGTCTTGGCCGCCACCATGCCGGGCAGGTGGGCCGCGCCACCGGCGCCGGCGATGATCACCTCCAGACCTTGGGCCTCGGCACCGGCCGCGTACTCGAACAGCAGATCCGGGGTGCGGTGGGCCGACACCACCCGGGTCTCGAAGGGAATGTGCAGGGCTTCCAGGGTGCTGGCGGTATGCTCCAGCGTGCTCCAGTCCGAGCGTGAGCCCATGATCAGTCCCACCAGTGTCTGCATGCCGTAATCCCCTTCAGTCCAGTACCACCACCTGTTCGTTGTCCCAGCCCAGCCGGGCCAGGGACAGCACCGGGGCATCCACCTCGCCGATGGTCTCGCGGCCCCGTTCGGCGGGCTTTTCGATCACGCAGCCGATGCCGAGCAGCTGTGCCCCGCTCTGCTGGATGATCCGCACCAGCGCGTTCAGGGTATGGCCGGTGGCCAGAAAATCGTCGATGATCAGCACCCGGTCGCTGTCCACCAGAAAGCGGCTGTCCACCCGTAACTGCACCCGGTTGCCGCGGGTGCGGCTGACGGTCTCGGCCTGGTGGTAGTTGCCGGTGAGGGTGGCGGATTCGTGTTTGCGGGCGTACACCATGGGCACGCCCAGCGCCCCGGCGGTGGCCAGGGCAGGGGGGATACCGCTCACCTCGGCGGTGAGCACCCGGCTCACGGTGTCCACCCCGAGGGCCGCGAAGCGTTCGACGAACTCCCGGCCGATGGCGGCCATCAGCGACGCGTCCACCTGGTGGTTCAGGAAGCTGTCCACCTTGATGATGCCGTGGCCCAGATAGCTGGCATCCCGGCGGATGCGCTGGATCAGTGCGTTCATACCCCTCCTGCAAACCCCAGCTGTCGCCAGGCCTCGTAAAGTCCGATGGCCACGGCGTTGGACAGATTGATACTGCGGGCCTGGGCATTCATGGGAATCCGTAGCCGATGTTCGGCCGGCAAGCTGTCCAGCACCGCGACCGGCAACCCCCGGGTCTCGGGGCCGAACAGCAGGGCGTCTTCCGCCCGGTAGTCCACCTCCCAGTAGCCCCGGCTGCCCCGGGTGGTGAAAGCCAGCAGGCGCGGTGGCGCGACCCGCGCTATAAAACCCGGAAGGCTCTCATGTTCTTCCACCCGTGTCCACTCCCGGTAATCCAGCCCGGCCCGCCGCAATTGACGGTCGTCCAGGCTGAAGCCCAGGGGATGGATCAGGTGCAGCCGGCAACCCACGTTGGCGCACAGGCGAATGATATTGCCGGTGTTGGGAGGAATCTCGGGCTCGTACAGGACCACATGAAACACGATGGGGGCGACCTACTCCATATCCAGTTCCTTGATCTTGCGGGTCAGGGTATTGCGGCCCCAGCCTAGCAGGCGGGCGGCATCCTGGCGGCGTCCGCCGGTGAACTCCAACGCCACGCTGATCAGGGTGCGCTCGAAGGCGGGCAGGGCGGTGTTGAGCAGGTGCCGATCACCCTGCGTCAGACGCTGACCCACCCACAGCCTCAGGGCATCCTCCCAGTCCTCGCCGCCGTTCTGGGCGGTGGGCTGGGCGCGCAGATCCGGCGGCAGATCCTCCAGGTGGATCTCCCGGCCGGAGGCCATCACCGTGAGCCAGCGGCAGAGATTCTCCAGTTGCCGGACATTGCCGGGCCAGTCCATCTGGGTAAGGTAGGCCTCGGTCTCGGTGCGCAGCCGCTTGGGTTCCACCGCCAGTTCCCTGGCGGCCACCTTGAGAAAATGGCGCATCAGCGGGCCGATATCCTCGCGCCGCTGGCGCAGGGCCGGCAGGTGTACCCGGATCACGTTCAGGCGATGGAACAGGTCTTCCCGGAACAGTCCATCGCGTACCCGCTGCTCCAGATCCTGATGGGTGGCGGCAATCACCCGCACGTCCACCTTGGTGGGGGTGTGGCCGCCCACCCGGTAGAATTCCCCCTCGGCCAGTACCCGCAGCAAGCGGGTTTGCAGATCCTGGGGCATATCGCCGATCTCGTCCAGGAACAGGGTGCCGGAATCGGCTTGCTCGAAGCGCCCCTGGCGGGCGGTCTGGGCGCCGGTGAAGGCGCCGCGCTCGTGGCCGAACAGTTCGGATTCCAGCAAATCCTTGGGGATTGCCGCCATGTTCAGGGCGATGAAAGGCTTGCCCGCGCGGGGGCTGTGGCGGTGCAGGGCGCGGGCCACGAGTTCCTTGCCGGTGCCGGACTCGCCATTGATCAGTACCGTGATATGGGAGCGCGACAGCCGGCCGATGGCGCGAAACACCTCCTGCATGGAGGGCGCCTCGCCGATGATCTCCGCCGGCGGCGTGACGGTATCCACGCTGATGGTCTGCTGGCGGTGCAGATCGCAAGCCCGGCGCACCAGCGCCACCGCCTCGTCCACGTCGAAGGGCTTGGGCAGGTACTCGAAGGCCCCGCCCTGGTAGGCCGACACCGCGCTGTCCAGGTCCGAGTGGGCGGTCATGATGATCACCGGCAGATCCGGCGCCGCCTCCCGCAACCGGGCCAGCAGTTCCAGACCACTGAGGCCCGGCATGCGGATATCGGCGATGATGGCGGCGGGCGACTCGTGGGTCAGGGCGCGCAGGGCGCTGGTGCCGTTGTCGAAGGTGGAGACGCTGAGCTGGTCCCGTTGCAGGGCCTTCTCCAGTACCCAGCGGATGGAATGATCGTCGTCGATGACCCAAACCAGGTCCTTTCTACTCATCGACCTTCTCCAGGGGCAACAGTAACGTGAAGATCGTCTCGCCAGGGCGGCTCTGGCACTCGATGAGACCGCCGTGCTGGTGGATCAGGATCTGAGCGATGGACAGCCCGAGTCCGGTGCCGCTGGCCCGGCCGCTGATCATGGGAAAGAAAATCACATGGCGCTGGTCGTCGGGAATGCCCGGGCCGTTGTCGATGATATCCACCCGCGCCACCAGCCGATGGCAGGCCGGACCGATGGTGTAGTGGCGCTCTATTCTGGTGCGCAGGCTGATCATCCCCCGTCCCTCCAGGGCCTGCACGGCGTTGCGCACGATGTTCAATACCGCCTGGATGAGCTGGTCGCTGTCACCCCGCATGTCCGGAATGCTGGGGTCGTAGTCCTGCTGGATCTCCAGGCCATCGCCGCTCTCGGCCAGCACCAGGGTGCGGACCCGTTCCAGGATCTGGTGGATGTTCACCTCCACGTAGCTCGGCGGGTGGCTGGGTCCCAGCATCCGATCCACCAAGTTGCGCAGGCGGTCGGCCTCGCCGATGATCACCTGGGTATATTCCTTGAGTTCCTCCAGTTCCAGTTCGTGTTCCAGTAACTGCGCGGCGCCCCGCAGGCCGCCCAGGGGATTTTTGATCTCGTGGGCGAGGTTTCGCAGCAGCATCCGGGTATTGTTGTGCTGGGCGATCAGATGTTCCTCGCGATTGAGCTTCAACTGTCGGTCCACCTGGCGGATCTCCATCACCAGTCGGTCCTGGGCCTCGCGCTCGCTCACCGGGCTCACCGTGCAGTCCACGGTGATGGCGTGTTCTCCCGGCACCGTGAGGGGCAGTTCCCGTTCGGTGTAGGGGTGGCCGGTGGCCAGGCAGCGCCTCAGCCCCACCATCAGCATATCCGTCCCCTCGGCCAGATGGGCCAGGGGCAGTCCCCGGCACTGGCGGAAGCTCACGCTGAACAGGTTCTCGGCGGCGGAATTCATCAACGCCACCTGGAAGCGCCGGTCCAGCACCACCACGGCGGTGGACAGGCTGTCCAGCAGCCAGCGGGGGATCTCGTTATTGGCCGAGGATTGACGGTTCATAGACACGCATGCCTGTCGTTACCTTGCATGATCAAGCGTGCATCATCCTGGTGCGAAGTGTTGATTCGGCGCTTAACGCAGAACGCCCCCATCAGGGGGCGTCCATGGGTGCGTTGAACGTGGCGACGCCCTTACAGGCTGTAGTACAGATCGAACTCCACGGGGTGGGTGGTCATCCGCAGGCGAGTGACCTCCTCCGTCTTCAGATCGATATAGGCGTCGATCAGATCATCGCTGAACACCCCGCCGGCCTTCAGGAAGTCGCGGTCGGCATCCAGCGCCAGCAGAGCTTCCTCGAAGGAGAAGGCCACCTTCGGAATGGCTTTTTCCTCTTCCGGGGGCAGGTCATAGAGATCCTTGTCGCTGGCGTCGCCCGGATGGATCTTGTTCTGGATACCATCGATACCGGCCATCATCATGGCGGCAAACGCCAGATAGGGGTTGGCGGTGGAGTCCGGGAAACGCACCTCGATGCGCCGCGCCTTGGGGCTGGAGACGTAGGGCACGCGGATGGAGGCGGAGCGGTTGCGGGCCGAGTAGGCTAGCAGCACCGGCGCCTCGAAGCCCGGCACCAGGCGCTTGTAGCTGTTGGTGGAGGCGTTGGTGAAGGCGTTCAGGGCCTTGGCGTGCTTGATGATACCGCCGATGTAGTACAGCGCGGTTTCCGACAGGCCACCGTACAGATCCCCGGAGAACAGGTTCTCACCGCCCTTGCCCAGGGACTGGTGGACGTGCATGCCGCTACCGTTGTCGCCCACCAAGGGCTTGGGCATGAAGGTGGCGGTCTTGCCGTAGCTGTGAGCCACGTTCTGCACGCAGTACTTGAGGGTCAGCACCTCGTCGGCTTTCTTCACCAGGGTGCCGAACTTGACGCCGATCTCGCACTGGCCGGCGGTGGCCACCTCGTGGTGATGCACCTCGGTACTGAGACCCATCTCCTCCAGGGCCAGGCACATGGCGCTACGCACGTCCTGGAGGGAGTCCACCGGCGGCACCGGGAAGTAGCCGCCCTTGACGCCGGGGCGGTGGCCGATGTTGCCCTCGCTGTATTCCTTGCCGGAGTTCCAGCCCGCCTCCTTGGAGTCGATCTGGTAATTCGATCCGGCCATGCTCACCGACCAGCGGGCATCGTCGAACACGAAGAACTCGTTCTCCGGTCCGAAGAAGGCGGTATCGCCGATGCCGGAGGATTTCAGGTAGGCCTCGGCGCGCTTGGCCAGCGAACGGGGGTCTCGATCATAGCCCTGGCCGGTGCTGGGCTCCAGCACATCGCAGATCAGCACCAAAGTGGGCTCGTCGTAGAAGGGGTCCATGACCGCCGTCTCGGGATCGGGCATCAGGATCATGTCGGAATCGTTGATGCCCTTCCAACCCGCGATGGAGGAACCGTCGAACATCTTGCCGCTCTCGAACACCTCGTCATCGAGGGTGTGGGCGGGTACGGTGACGTGTTGTTGCTTACCCCGGGTATCGGCAAAGCGGAAGTCCACGAACTTCACGCCTTTTTCTTCCATCATTTTTAATACTTCAGCAGGGGTCATGATTTCCTCCAGCTAGGGAATGGGAACGGAAGTCTGTAACACTTCCGAGGGGAAACGACTTCCAGCCCTAGTCATGAATTATGCCATGTCGCCCAGGCCGCAAAATCAACGGTTAGCATCGAATCGGTGCATCGCTGCTGCTTTGCTTTAGTGCAAAAAAAAGAAAATGCACCAATTTTGTGCTTATTGATCCGGTTTATCTGCCAGGGGATCGTCCCAGGCGACCGGATCCTCCCGGGGTTCCACATGGATTACGATGGAGGTATGGGCAAGGCGGGTCTTGATGCCATGCTCGATGTCCTCGCAGATATCATGGGCCTGTTGCACGCTCATGCGTCCGGGCAGCAGCAGGTGAAACTCGATGAAGCGCCGGGTGCCGGCCTTGCGGGAACGTAGCGCATGGAAACTCCCCCGGGGACCGGCGATCTCCCGGATGGTGGTTTTCACCTCGGCCAGTTCGTCGGCCGGCAGCGCCGCGTCCATCAGGCCATCCGCCGAGCGGCGCACCAGATCAATGCCGGTGCCGAGGATATGCGCGGCGATACCCAGCGCGATCAGGGGATCCAGGAACTGCCAGCCGGGCGGCGCCACGTACAGGATGCCCAGTCCCACCAGCACCGCCACGGTGGTCCAGACATCGGTGAACAGATGCCGGGCGTCGGCCTCCAGCACAATGCTGTCATGACGCCGTGCCACCCCCAGCATGGCCCAGGCCACGCCGCCATTGACCAGCGCCGCCATGGCGCCCAGCGCCGCGCCCAGCGGCAGGGCGGTGAGGGGAGCGGGATCCAGCAGGCGCTGGACCGCGCTCACCGCGATGGCCAGGGCCGCCGCCAGGATCAGCGCGCCCTCCGCACCGCTGGAGAAATACTCGATTTTGTCATGGCCGTAAGGATGTCTGGCGTCGGCCAGTCGACCGGCCACGTGCAGGGCGCTCAGCGCGATCAGCGCGGCGAACAGGTTGACGAAAGATTCCATGGCATCGGACAGCAGGCCCACCGAACCGGTGGCCAGCCAGGCGCCGAACTTCAACGCCATGGTGGTGATGGCCGCCCCCAGGGACAGCCAGGCCATGGTCCGCACCGGCCCCGTGGTGAGTGCCGGGGGGTTGTCATCCTCCATGGCGGGCCTCAGAGTTCCGGATACAGGCGTCCGGGATTGAAGATGCCGGCCGGATCGAAACTCTGTTTGAGGCGTCGGTGCAGGTTCAGCAGGGCCGGCGGTAGTGGGTGGAACACCTGGCCCTGGCGGTCCCCGCCCCGGAACAGGGTGGCATGGCCCGCCACCGCTCCCGCCACCTGGCGGATCGTCTCCGCCGGGGCGTCGCTGCGCAACCAGCGCTGGGCACCACCCCATTCCAGGAACCACTGGCCCGGCAGATCCATCGGTGGCGTGGTGGGTGGCACTGACAGTCGCCAGAGCGGTTCGGGACACTGGAAAAACGGCAGGGCCTGCTCGTTCAGGGCATTCCAGAACACCCCGCCGGTTTCCAGCACCTCGCCGCCCAGCTGTCGGCTGGCGGTCTCCACGCCGGACTCGGTGCCCGATAGCCGCACCAGCAGGCGTTCCCCGTCGAAGGCGCTGGCGGAGAGGGGCAGTGGACGTGCGGCCCAGCGGTTGACGGTGTCGATGGCGCCGGCCTGATCCATGGAAAACACCAGGGTACGCTCCAGCAGTGGGCGCGGCAGCACCTTCAGGGATACCTCCAGGATCACCCCCAGGGTACCCAGGGAGCCGGTGAGCAAGCGCGAGAGGTCGTAGCCGGCCACGTTCTTCATGACCTCGCCGCCGAAGCGCAGGATCTCGCCCTTGCCGTTCAGCACCTTCACGCCCAGCACGAAATCCCGGGCGGCGCCGGCGTGAGGACGCCGCGGCCCCGACAGGCCGCAGGCTATGGTGCCGCCCAGGGTGGCATTGGGGCCGAAGCCGGGCGGCTCGAAGGCCAGTATCTGGCCCCGCTGGGTCAGGGAATCCTCCAGTTCGCCGAGGGGTGTGCCGGCCCGCGCGGTGATCACCAGTTCGGTGGGTTCGTAGTTGACGATACCCCGGCAGTCGTCGGTGGACAGGGGCTCGCCCACCGGTTCACGACCATAGAAGTGCTTGCTGTCGCCGCCGACGATGCAAAGCGAGCGGCCAGTACCGACGGCCTCGCTGATCACCTCCTGTAACGCCCGGTAAGCCGGTATATCACTGCTGTTATTGGTATTGCTCATGCCTGCTGTGTCCCGCGGTCGGTGGCCGTTGTCTGGTGGTTCAGAGCCGTTTCGGCAGCACCTCTCGGAGTTTTTCGCGAGCCTCGCGGAGGGACTTCTCGGTGGTGGGCCAGTCGATACAGGGGTCGGTAACGGAGACCCCATACTGTAACTCGGCCCGATTTTCCGGGAGGGGCTGATTACCCCAGCCCAGGTGGCTTTCCAGCATCACCCCGACGATGGAACGGTTACCCTCCAGGATCTGATGCACGCAGTCCATCATCACCAGCGGTTGCAGGGCCGGATCCTTGTTGGAGTTGGCGTGGCTGCAATCCACCATGATATTGGCGGGAAGTCCTGCCTTCTCCAGAGCCTGCTCGCAGAGTGCCACCGCCACCGTGTCGTAGTTGGGTTGACCATTACCGCCCCGTAGCACCACATGGCCGTAACGATTACCGCGGGTGCGGATGATGGCCACCTGGCCGATGGGGTTGATGCCCAGGAAGTTATGCGGGTGGGCCGCCGAATGCAGGGCATTGATGGCCACCTGAAGCCCACCGTCGGTGCCGTTCTTGAAGCCCACCGGACTGGACAGGCCGCTGGCCATCTCCCGGTGGGTCTGGGATTCGGTGGTGCGGGCGCCGATGGCGCTCCAGCTGATCAGGTCCGACAGATACTGGGGGCTGATGGGGTCCAGTGCCTCGGTGCCGGTGGGCAGGCCCATCTCCGCCAGTTCCAGGAGCAATCGCCGGGCCAGCTGGATGCCCTCCTCGATGTGGAAGGAGTCGTCCATGCGGGGGTCGTTGATTAGACCCTTCCAGCCGGTGGTGGTGCGAGGTTTCTCGAAATACACCCGCATCACCACGAACAGGCTATCGCTCACCTCCTCGGCCAGCGCCTTCAGGCGCGCGGCGTAGTCCCGGGCCGCCTCCACATCGTGGATGGAGCATGGTCCCACCACCACCAGTAGACGGTGATCCTGACGATCGAGAATCCGCTGCACGGTTCGGCGGCTTTCCAGCACCGTGAGTTCCGCCCGCTCGCTGATGGGCAGATGTTGTTTGACATCGTGGGGCGTCAACAGGACATCCTGAGATACCACGTTGACGTTATAGGTACGATCCGACATGGTGATGAACTACCTGGGCGTATTTAGACGGAATTTTCAATAGTAAAGCGGAAGTATCCGGGTGCCAAGTCGAGGTCGGTGTTGCGGCCGGATTCCAGCAAAGCTCATCGCAGCCTTCCCGGGCAATGTCGCGGACTCTTGGCGATCGCTTTGATTTTGTGGAACAATATAAGCTAAGTACCTAAAAAAAGACTGGTTTGTCAATGTGATCGATTCGGAGGGTTTTCGCGAAAATGTAGGTATCATCCTGTGTAATTCCGATCGGCGGCTGCTGTGGGCCAAGCGTATCCGGCAACGCTCCTGGCAGTTTCCGCAGGGCGGCATTCACCAGGGTGAGACCCAGGAACAGGCCATGTACCGTGAGTTGACCGAGGAGATCGGGCTGGAGCCCTGCCACGTGTCGATCATGGGTCGCACCAGTGGCTGGCTGCACTATCGCCTGCCGAAACGCCTGATCCGCCATCACAGCAAGCCCACCTGCATCGGCCAGAAGCAGGTCTGGTTCCTGCTAAAGATGATCGGTTCGGAGACCGATGTGCGGCTGGATCTGTCGGAACGACCCGAATTCGACAGCTGGCGTTGGGTCGACTACTGGTATCCGTTGAAGGCGGTGGTGCCCTTCAAGCGTTACGTCTACATGCGGGCCCTGCAGGAGCTGGCGCCGCTGCTGTTCAAGGATAAACGTCAGCAGATTCCGCCTCCGATGCGTTCCCCGCGTCGGCGTTGAATGGCATTCACAGGGCTTTGACGAGACCGGCATGCTGGATTCCCTGCGGCGCATCGTTCAGGAGGTCAACTCGGCACCGGACCTGGACGAGGCGCTCAAACTGATCGTCGAACGGGTCAAGGCGGTGATCCACGCCGACGTCTGCTCGGTGTACCTGGTGGACGCCCATGCCCGGGAACACGTGCTGATGGCCACCAACGGCCTGCGCCGGGGCGCGGTGGGCCGGGTGCGGCTGTCCGCCGATACCGGGCTGATCGGTCTGGTGGCCGCGCGGGCCGAACCGGTGAACGTGGAGAACGCCCCGGATCATCCCAATTTCCGCTTCGTCGCTGTCACCGGCGAGGCCCCCTTCCACGGGTTTCTGGGCGTACCCATCCTGCGCCGCGGCGAGGTGCTCGGGGTGCTGGTGGTGCAGCAGCGCGAGCAGCGCAAGTTCACCGAGGACGAGGAGTCCTTCCTGGTCACCCTGGCCGCGCAACTGGCCGCCTCCATCAGCCAGGCCGAGATCCGCCAGAGCCTGGAGCAACTGGACGAGAGCGTGGTCTCCGGGACCATCTTCCTGGACGGCGTGGCCAGTGCCCGGGGTCTCGGCATCGGCGAGGTGGTGGTGATCTACCCCGAGTCGGAACTGGAGCAGGTGCCCGATAAGTCCATCGCCGACCCAGAGGCCGAGCAGGCCCGTTTCCAGCAGGCGGTGGTGGCGGAGATGGCCGAGCTTCGCCGCCTCGGCGAGCGCCTCGGGCGAGTGCTGTCGCCGGGAGACCGGGCATTGTTCGATGCCTACGCGCTGCTGCTGTCCAGCGACAGTCTGGTGAACGGCACCTGCGAGCGCATCCGCCAGGGCAACTGGGCGCCCGGCGCGGTGCGGGCCACGGTGATCGAGTACGCCAACGTCTTCGAGGAGATGGACGACCCTTACCTACAAGGGCGCGCCGCCGATATCCGCGATCTGGGACGACGCCTGCTGAAGCGCTTGCTGGAGGAGCAGGCGGCGGATCGTCATTATCCGCTGCGCACCGTGCTGGTGGGCGAGGAGATCAGTGTCTCCCAGTTTCTGGAAGTGGAGCCCGAGCGGCTGGCGGGCCTGGTATCGGTGCGCGGCACCGGCGCCTCCCACGTGGCGCTGCTGGCCCGGGGCCTCGGCATCCCGGCGGTGTTCGGTCTGAACGACCCGCCGCTGGGGAAGTTGAACGGTCGGGAGGTGGTGGTGGACGGCTACTCGGCGCGGATCTGCATCCAGCCCAGCCCCACCCTGCGCCAGGAGTACCTGCAACTGGCCCGGGAGGAGGCCGAACTCAGCCAGGGGTTGATGGAACTCCGGGACCAGCCCGCCCAGACCCCGGACGGCCACCGCATCGGTCTGTACGCCAACTCCGGGTTGTTCGCCGACATCGCCGCGGCCCGGGACAGCGGCGCCGAGGGGGTGGGGCTGTACCGCTCGGAGTTGCATTTTTTCCTGCGCGACCGCTTCCCCGGCGAGGAGGAGCAGACCGCCACCTATGTCCGAGCACTCCAGACCATGGCGCCGCGCCCGGTGGTGCTGCGCACCCTGGACGTGGGGGGCGACAAGCCGCTGCCCTACTATCCCATCCGCGAGGACAACCCTTACCTGGGCTGGCGGGGAATCCGCATCAGTCTGGACCAGCGGGATATCTTCAAGACCCAGCTGCGGGCCATGCTGCGGGCCGGGGCCAGTTGCGACAACATGTCCTTGATGTTCCCCATGATCACCTCGGTGAACGAGCTGGAGGAGTCACTGGTGTTGCTGCGCCAGTCCCACGACGAGTTGCTGGAGGACGGGGTGCCGGTGCGCTTTCCGCGGGTGGGGGTGATGGTGGAGGTGCCCTCGGCGGTCTACCAGATCGAGCGGCTGGCCCGGCAGGTGGATTTCATCTCGGTGGGCAGCAACGATCTCACCCAGTACCTGCTGGCGGTGGATCGCAACAACGACCGGGTGGCCAAGCTCTACGACTGCCTGCACCCGGCGGTGCTGCACGCCATCCAGCAGGTGGTGGAGGGTGCTCACCGGCTGGATCGGCAGGTGAGCGTCTGCGGCGAGATGGCCGGTGACCCGGCAGCGGCGGTGTTGCTGCTGGGCATGGGGGTGGACAGCCTCAGCATGAGTCTCGGCAACCTGCTGAAGGTCAAGTGGGTGATCCGCACCATCACCCTGGCAGATGCCCGGCAGTTGCTGGATGAAGCCCTGGAGATGGACTGTGCCCGGCCCATCCGCCAGCGGCTCAATGAGGTGCTGGAAGCCCGTGGCCTGGGCGGCCTGATCCGGGCCGGTAAGTAGCTCCTATCGGGCTCACAGGGAGCCCTTGGGCTCCCAGGTGGGGGAGATGATCATATCCGAGCGTTGCCGGCAGACCACCTCCAGATCCTTCATGCGCTTCTCGATCTGTAGCGAGAGCAGATAAATATCCCGGATATCCTTCAGCATGAACACCACGTCCATGTCCATCTCGCTCTCCTTGTCCCATTCCGTCTGTTCCGCCCGTTTGATGGTGGCCAAAAAGTGCTCCGAGGGCTTCGGTTCCACCCCCACCAGCAGGCGCACGAACACCAGCAGTTTCTGGCGTTGCTTGACGACCCAGTCGGAGTACATGTAGTACAGCTCCCAGCCGTCATCGATGGAATAGGCCTTGTGGCGGAATTTCCGCTTGAGATCCTCGAAGGTGTCGTTTTTATAGGCTTTCCCGTCCTTCCACTGGCGGATGGTCTCCTGCACCTCGATGGGCACGAAATCCACGCCGGTCTGAATCCGGTTGATGACGTAATCCAGGTCCTCGGCTTCCTGCTCCATGCGCTTGACCAGGGCGACCACCTGTTCCTGTACCGCTTCAATGTTAACGCCCGGCATAGTCACCTCCAGGTGTCTTGATCGGCATGGCATCAGTGCTGTGGCCGGCGCGGCGAAATTCCGTTCGCCGTGGACCCGGGCATCGATCTGGCCCTGCCGTGACCGCTCGTATCCTAGGTACGATTAGCTTAGCGCAAACCGCGATCCGGGCGGGAAAAGTCCGCTGACCCACGATCCGGAAAGCAACTATACTGGGACGGTGCCCACCCTCGGACCACGGGATCAGAGGTTAGAGGCTGTTCGCCAACGATAATTACAGAGGAGATATCGAGCGTGAAACTGTTGCGTTACGGGGATCGGGGCGCCGAGAAACCCGGTTTGCTGGATGCCGGCGGCACCATCCGCGATCTGTCGGGGGTGATCGACGATATCCACGGCGCGGTGTTGAGCGATGCCCGGCTGCGGCAACTGGCGGCGCTGGACCCGGCCAGTCTGCCGGCGGTGGCGGGTAATCCGCGGCTGGGGCCACCGGTCACCGGGGTGGGGAAGTTTCTCTGCATCGGGCTCAACTACTCGGACCATGCCGCCGAGACCAACAGCCCGATTCCCGCCGAACCGATCCTGTTCATGAAGGCCACCAGCGCCATCACCGGCCCGCTGGATCCGGTGATCATCCCCCGTGATAGCGGCAAGACCGACTGGGAGGTGGAGCTCGGCGTGGTGATCGGCCGCGAGACCCGCTACGCGAGCGAGGCCGAGGCGCTGGACGCGGTGGCCGGTTACTGCGTGATCAACGACGTCTCCGAGCGCGCCTTCCAGTTGGAGCGGGGTGGCCAGTGGGTGAAGGGCAAGAGTGCCGACAGCTTTGGCCCCATGGGTCCCTACCTGGTGACCCGCGACGAGGTGTCCGACCCCCAGAGCCTGCGCATGTGGCTGGAGGTGGATGGCAAACGCTACCAGGACGGTTCCACCGAGACCATGATCTTCGGGGTGCGTCATCTGATCAGCTATGTGAGCCGCTACATGAGTCTGCAACCGGGGGATATCATCAGTACCGGTACGCCCCCGGGCGTCGGCATGGGCCAGAAACCCCAGGTATTCCTGCGCCCGGGCAATGTGATCCGGCTGGGTATCGAGGGGTTGGGGGAACAACGCCAGGATGTGGTGGCCAGCGATTGAGTCGTTGGCGCGGATGATCACGCCCCGTCGCGGCTGGCCGGTACTGCTGCTGGGAGCCGGCCTGCTGCTGGGCTGTGCCGGCCAGCCCCCGGAAACCCTGGGGGTGGCGGCGGGTCGGCTGGCGCCCTGTCCGACGACCCCCAATTGCGTGAGCAGCCAGTACGATGCCGAGCTGGCGCCCCTGCCGCTGGCGCTGGCACCCGCCGATGCCTGGCCACTGATCCGCGCCGAGGTGGCGAGTATGCCCCGCACCCGGGTGGTCACCGTGAACGACAATTACCTCCATGCCGAGGCCCGCAGCCGGATCTTCGGTTTTGTGGATGATCTGGAACTGTTGCTACAGGCCGACCCGGGCCAGCTACAGCTCCGTTCGGCCTCGCGTCTCGGCTATTCGGACCTCGGCGTCAACCGGCGCCGGGTGGATGATCTGGCCCGACGATTGATCGATGCCGGGGTGGTCGTCCCGGCAGCGGCCAGCGCCGCGCCCTGAAACCCACGCAGACACCGGACTCACTGCATGAGCGATACCGAAAAATCCAGCCGATCCGGCGCCAGCATGGCGCGGGTACGGCAGGCCCTGCGGGAACGGGGCTTCGCCGACGACGGGGTACAGGAGCTTCCCGCCAGCACCCGCACCGCCGTCGATGCCGCGCGGGCGGTGGGCTGCGAGGTGGCGCAGATCGTCAAGTCGCTGGTCTTCATGGCGGCGCATAGCCAGCGCCCGGTGCTGGTGGTGGCCAGCGGCGTGAACCGGGTGGACGAGGACCATATCGGCACCCTGCTGGGCGAGCCCATTACCCGCGCCTCCCCGGAGTTCGTCCGGCAACGCACCGGGTTCG
>JGI12109J20283_10000228_pt1 | contig 108981 bp, 86 predicted proteins | sample ElkSlonscriptome_12_FD_20283 | JGI IMG/M metagenome (IMG submission 20283) | reverse complement strand
GGGGGTTCAGGGTGGGGGCGGCGGGGCCGGGGGAGGCGGGGCGCCGGCGGCGGCAGAGCTGGATGAAGCGGCGTCGGCGGTGGAGGGCGCCGCGGCGGAGGCGACGGAGGCGGCACAGGACGTGCAAGACGCGGCGGGGGACGTGGCGGCGTCGCAGGATGGAGGGGTGGATTCGAGCGGGGATCTTCAATTGCCGGACGACATGACGGACGTGAACGCGTGGGTGGCGATCTTCATCGAGTACGGCGTGCCGGCGTTGGCGGCGATCGGGAAGGCGCTGGCGGTGCTGGTGCTGGGGTGGATTCTGGCGACGTGGGCGGCGCGGTTCATTCGTCGGCAGGGGGACAAGCGGGCGAAGCTGGACACGACTTTGTCGCGGTTCCTGGCGCAGATCGCGCGATGGGCGATCCTGGCGATGGCGTTCATCGCGGCGCTCGGGATCGTGGGGATCGGGACGGCGTCGTTCGCCGCGCTGCTGGCGGCGGCGGGTCTGGCGATCGGCCTGGCGCTGCAGGGTTCGCTGTCGAACTTTGCGGCGGGCGTGATGATCCTGATGTTCCGTCCGTACAGGGTGGGGCAGTACATCACGGCGGGCGGTGAGTCGGGGACGGTGGACGAGATTCAGTTGCTGACGACGACGCTGGACACGCCGGACAATGTGCGCGTGATCGTGCCGAACTCGGCGGTGTTCTCGGGGACGATTACGAACTACTCGCACCACGCGATCCGCCGCTGCGACGTCTCGGTGGGAACGGAGTATTCGGCGGACCTTGATCGGGTGCGGCAGGTGCTGGAGGGCGTGATCGAGGAGATCGAGGAGCGGGTGACGGAGAAGGAGTCGATGGTGTTTCTGGACAAGCTTGGTTCGTCGTCGATCGACTGGGTGCTGCGGATCTGGGTGCCGTCGAGCGACTTCTGGCCTTTGAAGCAGCGGATCACGGCGCTGACGAAGAAGCGTCTGGACGAGGCGGGCATCGGCATTCCGTTCCCGCAGATGGACGTTCACTTGGACAAGTTGAACGGGTGAACGGTGGTGGGGCCGGGGCGGGGGTGATGGGGGCGTTCTCTTCGACGAAAGCCGTCCGTTCGGGGCGGCTTTTTTCGTGCGCCGACGCTGCGTGTGCGTATGTGGTGCGGGTAGGGCGTCGTCGACGCGGAAGGCGTCGGCGTGGGGGTTAGAAGAGGTCCATCTGGTCGTCGTTGTGTTGGCGTCGTCGTCGTTTGCGGCGCTTGGCGGCGGTGGGTCGCTTGGGAGCGACGGCGTCGCGGCCGAGCATGGGGAGCGGGGCGGCGGCGGTCGGTCTGGCGGGGTGGGCGGCGCCGGCGTCGACGATGGAGTGGACGGAGCCGTCGCTGAGGACGGTTTCGATGCGTTCGCCGTGGGCGGCGTCGCGGGGTGAGCGGACGAGCGAGCCGTCGGCGCGGCGGGTGAGGGAATAACCGCGTTTGAGGACGGCGCGGGGGCTGGCGAGGACGAGTTCGCGTTCGAGGCGGGCGAGGCGTTCGCGGTCGCCGGCGAGTCGTGAGGCGACGGCGTCGGCGAGGTCGTCGGCGAGGAGTTTGTGATCGCGTTTGGCGACGGCGGTACGGGCGGCGCGGCGGAGGCGGGTGGCGGCCGCGTCGAGACGGGCGGCGCGGCGGGCGTAGACGGCTTCGGGGCGGTGCTGGGCGAGTCGCGACCCGAGGCGGGCGAGGCGAGAGGATTCGCGGTTGAGTCGGTGGCGGAGGGCGCCGGCGACGGCTTTGTCGAGCGAGCCGAGGCGTTGGCAACCGGGGCGGAGGGTGTGGCGCGGATCGGCGAGGGCGGGCCGACGGGCGAGGCCCCGCAGGTGGCGCCGCTCGGCTTCGAGGTGCTGGGCGAGGCGGTTGCGGAGTCGGGCGGCGATCTGGGTGAGTTGCTCGCGGAGTGCGTCGCGATCGGGGGTGACGCGTACGGCGGCCTGGGTGGGCGTGGCGGCGCGTTCGTCGGCGACGAGTTCGGCGAGGGTGGTGTCGGTCTCGTGGCCGATGGCGGCGACGACGGGGACGGGCGAGCGCGCGACGGCTTCGGCGACGGGCCACTCGTTGAAGCACCAGAGGTCTTCGACGCTGCCGCCGCCGCGTGTGAGGACGACGGCGTCGACGCCGAGGCGCTGGTGGTGTTCGTTGAGGTAGTGGAGGGCGTCGGCGATGCCGCGTTCGGCGCCTTGTCCTTGGACGCGGACGTCGACGACTAGGACGTCGACGGCGGGGCAGCGGCGTTGCATGGTGATGAGGACGTCTTGGAGCGCGGCGCCGGTGCGGCTGGTGACGACGGCGACGGCGCGGGGCATGAGGGGGAGCGCTCGTTTGCGGGTGGGATCGAGGAAGCCGGCGTCGCGGGCGCGTTCGACGAGCTTTTGGAGTTTGGCGCGCCAGGCGCCGTCGCCGGCGAGGGAGAGCGTGTCGACGTAGAGCTGCGTGCGGCCGCCGGTTTCCCAGAAGTCGATGCGGCCGGCGGCGACGACTTCGTCGCCGTCTTGGACGTCGCGCGGTGCTCGTTTGGCGGACGAGGCGAACATGACGCAGCCGAGGACGGCGTCGTCGTCTTTGAGCTGGAAGTACCAGTGGGTGGCGCGGCGGAGGCCCGAGACCTCGCCGCGGACGCGGACGGTCGGGGGGAGTCCGTCGTTGAGGGCGAGCTTGATGCGTCGGGCGAGTTCGGAGACGCGGAGGGGCGGGGGGCCGGCGCTTGGGCCGGTGTCGAGACCGGCGGATCGCGGGCTGCGTCCGGAGCCTCCGGGCGAGGCGGGCCCGGCGGCGGCGGTGGCGTCGCTTTCGGGAGACGCGGCGGGAGCGGGGGGCTCGCCTTCGGCGTTGCGGCGGCGCGCGGCCTCGGCGGCGCGCATGCGGTCGGGATCGAACGGCAGTCGGGACACGGCGTGACGGAGTGTATTCGGCGGGCGCCGGTGCGCGGCCGGGGGCGAGCGAGGCGGTCAGTCTTCGAGGGCGGCGCGGATCTCTTCGTCGGTCATGCCCTCGATGTGGAGGGGCTTGGATTCGTCGACCTCGCGGAGTTGCTTGGGGTCGAGCGGTTTCTCGCGGCGGTGTCGGCCCGAGAGGAGATCGTCGAGGTCGGCGCGGCGGCGGGGCCGGATGACGAGACGGATCGGGATCTCGGCGAAAGGCGTGGCGTCGCGCAGGCGGTTGAGGAGGAAGCGCTCGTAGTTGCCTTCGAAGAGTTCGGGCTTGTTGACGGCGAGGACGATGGTGGGCGGGGCGATGTCGACCTGGGTGGCGAAATAGATCTTGGCCTTGGTGCCGAGTGAGGAGGAGGGGCCGCGTTCTTCGACGATGTCGCGGACGATGCGGTTGATTTTGCCGGTGGAGAGCCGGGTTCGGGACTGCTCGAAGAGTTCGAAGGCGAGTTCGACGGTTTCGGCGACGCCGAGGTGATCGGTGGAGGAGGTGAAGATGATGGGAGCGAAGGAGAGGCCCGGCATGGTCTCTTCGATGTACTTCTGGTAATCGCGCGGTCCGACGGGTTCGCCCTTGACGGTTTTGCGTCCTTGGACGAGGTCCCACTTGGTGACGACGATGACGCAGGGTTTGTACGACTGTGCGACGAAGGCGCCGAGACGTTTGTCGATGGCGCTGACTTTCTGAGTGGAGTCGATGAGGAGGAGGACGACGTCGGCGCGTTGGACGGAGGCGTCCATGCGTTTGTTGGCGAAGACCTCGACGCGGTCGGCGAACTTGGAGCGTTTGCGGACGCCGGCGGTGTCGATGGCGACGAGGGAGCGGCCGCCGAGTTGGAAGCGGACGTCGACGGCGTCGCGGGTGGTGCCGGCGATCTCGGAGACGATGACGCGTTCGGCGCCGGCGAGGGCGTTGACGAAGCTGGATTTGCCGGCGTTGCGTTTGCCGACGAGGGCGACCTTCATCTCGGGCTCGACCTCGTCGCGTTCGGTCTGGGCGACCTCGGGGATGACGGCGTAGAGCGACTCGCGGAAGACGCGGCGGTTGTAGTTGACGGCGGCGGAGACGAGCCATGGTTCGCCGAAGCCGAGGGCGGCGAACTCGTAGGCGTGGGGCTCCCAGTTGACGGCGTCGACCTTGTTGGCGACGACCTGGATGCGTGGGGCGGGCCCATCGGATTTTTCGAGGGAGAGTGTGCGGGTGCGGAGCAGGTCGGCGATGGTTTGGTCGAGGGTGGTGATGCCGGCCTGTGCGTCGAGGACGAAGAGGATGAGGTCGGCGTTGTCGGCGGCGGCGGCGATCTGGCGTTCGATGTCGCCGGTGAGTTTCTGAAGGTCTTCGCCGGCGTCGTCGAAGCGGGCGCCCTCGGCGGTGTAGACGCCGTAGCCTCCCGTGTCGGTGAGTTCGAACATGCGGTGTGGGAGGTCGGGCGTCTCGTCTGGCGGGGCGAGGTCGACGACGGTGGAGACTCGGTCGCGTGTGACGCCGGGCGTGGGGTCGACGATGGAGACCTTGGCGCGCGCGAGCATGTTGAGGAGGGAGGACTTGCCGACGTTGGGTCGGCCGACGATCGCGACGCGTGGGAGAGGCATAAGAGGGAGAGGATAGACGTTGGACGCGCAACTCGGAGCGTGCGCGGTCGGCCGTGGGCTGAAGGCGCCGCGACGTTGGGGGTGGTGGGCTCTAGCGGCGTCCTTTGTCGCCGTTCTTTGAGGAGCGGCCGCGGGAGGCGCCGGGGCGGGACCCGGAGCGGGAGGCGCGGGCCGAGGTCGATGTGGCGCCCTTGGACTTGGAGCGGGGGCGGGCGGAGCGGGGGGCGGGCTCGCCGGCGTCGGCGGGTTGGTCGTGCTCCTTGGAGTCGACGACGGTGGCGATGTAGAGCTCGTGGTCGGCTTCGCAGTCGATGTGCATGGAGACTTCGCAGTCGAAGCAGGCGGCGGCGCGGCGGATGAGCGGGGCGCCGGTGGAGAGGGTGTAGCAATCGAGCGCGTCGAAGGGGTCGCCGCCGTCTTCTTCGTCGATGGTGGCGAAGCGGCGGGAGAGGAAGGAATCGCCCTCGGGGACGAGGCAGAGCCCGAAGCAGTGGGCGTCGCGGACAAGGGGGGAGATGGGCTGGCCCTTGGGAAGGGCGATGGAGACGGTGGCGGGTTCGGTGGCGGCGATCTGGACGAGTTCGACGCAGAGCCCGAGGCGGCGTCCCTCGAAGCTGGCGGTCATGACGAACTTGCCGCGTGGGATGCGGGCGAGAGCCGGCTGTTCGTCGATGGGCTTGGCGTCGAGCTTGTCAGTCGACGGCGAGCGTTTGGACGGCATGCCGGGCCCTCTCTCCAGCCCCCCTCCGCGCCTCCCACCCGCAATCGCTGAGTCCTCGTCGGCGACGCTGCCGCGTGTGAAGGGCGTGCGTCGCGGAGACGTTCACGCCGAGCGGCCGCGGGGCGTCGGGTCGGTTCCGGAAAGCCCGGGGGGAACGGTGGTTCCACGGCGCGGGTGGGTGAGGCGGCCGGTGGGGGAAGGGGTGGCGCGGCCGGTCGGCGGTGGGGCGGGCGAACACCACGAGGGTCGGCATGGTCCGCCGCTGGGCACAAGATACCCCTGTTTGCCACGGCGTGCGTCGCGGAGGTGTAAGTGTTTGTGGAGTAGCCTGTTAAGTGCAGCGGCGGGGGCGGCGTGCGCGGTCCGATAGGGCGCCAGGGTTGGCGGGAGTTGTGCATGCGTGCGTCGTGATTCGGCACGTTCTGCGCGAGCGGTGGGTGGGAGTGGGGCGATCTGGGGGGTAAAGTGGGTGAATGTGTTGCGGGGTGGGGCAGGGTGGCGTATCTTCTGGTTATCTGAGCGAGCCGGAGCTTATGCGTGTTATTCATCGGCCAATACGAGCACACGATCGACGCGAAGGGTCGCCTGGCGATACCCGCGGAGATTCGGGCGCGTTGGCGTGCCGAGGAAGACGGCGGCGCGTGGTACGCGATGCCGTGGATCGGGGGCGTGATCCGGCTGTTTACGGAGGCGGAGTTTCAGAAGCTGGCCGAGCCTGTGATGCCGCGGACGCTGGCGTTGGGGGAGGACGAGGCGGCGTTGAAGCGTCTTTTGTTCGGTCGTTCGGCGCGGCTGGAGACGGATTCGGCGGGTCGGATCAGGCTGCCCGAGTCCATGTTGAAAGCGGTCGGATTGGACCGCGAGGTGGTGCTCATCGGTTGCGGCGACTGTCTGGAGGTCGCCAACCGGAGCGACTGGCAAGCCAAGGAGCAGGACGATCTCGAGCAGTTGGCGTCGTTGCTGCATCGGATGGAGGGGAACCGGAAGGCCGCGTCGTGATGACGGGTCGTCTGGTGGGAGCGGAGGTGGCGGTGTGGGGCGGAGATCGAGCGTCGGCCTAGCGGCCGACGCGGCGGATTCGATTGGTTTGGCGCGCGGGTTGCGTCAGCCGTCGGAGCGAGGGGCGGCCCAAGGAAGGGCCGTGCCCAGACAGCGGGAGCTGTGAGGCGCCGCGTCGGGACGCAAGGAAGCGTGTCGGCGGCAGACGTCAAGGACGACGTCTCAGCAAAGCGCTTCGAGTCGGCCTCCCTCGCGCATGGATCACGCCCGTTCGATGGCGATCGAACGGGCGCATTACGGGGCGCCGGCGTCGCTGCACGTCACGAGACGCCGACGCCCGATCAGACCGAGTCCGTCTTTGCGGACGGATCGACCCGAGGCATGGTGAGCCGAGGGTCTATGGGGTCCCGGATGACCCCGAGAGTTGGGTCCAGGATGACCCTGGGAGTCCGTGACGACTTACCAAACCACCTAGCGGCTGAGCAATCCCACCACACGCGAACGCCGCACCTGCGACCCGCTTCATCGACGGATGGAGCGGGTTTTTGCTTTTGAGTGACGAAGAGACGAAGAGACGAAGTGACGAAGAGACGAAGTGACGAAGTGACGAAGTGACGAAGTGACGAAGAGACGAAGAGACGAAGAGACGAAGAGACGAAGAGACGGAGCGACGAAGAGGCGAAGCGACGGAGGCCGGCGCGTTGGGAAGTGAGCCGCCTTCGCGCGGTCGCGGGGCTGGCGGGTTGGGTGTGCGGCCGTTGGGGGGTTGGGGGCTTAGCGGGCGCCGGCGGTTTGTTTGCGGGGGTCGGTGCGGCTGATGATGTCGGAGACGCCTTGTTGGTTGAAGCCTTTGAAGCCGTCGTTGCGTTCGAGGTTTTCGAGGTGTGAGTGGAGGGCTCCGCCGCTGGCGAAGGCTTCGGCCTGTTCGCTGGTGATCTGATTGGTGGAGGTGAGGTGTTCGAGGCGTTTGGGGTGGACGAGTTTGCGTTCGCCCTCGGTGAAGGCCTGTCGGAGATAGGGGAAGGTGGTGAAGGGGTCCATGGTGTCGATGCCGGCTTCGCGTTTGAGCTGATCGACGAGGGCGTGGTGATCGAACTGGCATTCGAGGTGGTGCATGCCGGCTTGGAGGACGGCTTCGCCGTGGAGGGCGACCCACATGCCGACGGTGCCGAAGCCTTCGCGGGGGGCGAACCCCTCGTGCGCGAAGTCGCCCTTGAGTTCTTCGGCGGACATGTCGACGTCGGCGAAGATGACGATGCCGGTGCGCGGCTGTTCGAGGACCTGGGCGCCCCATCCGGCTTCGTCGCCGGCGTAGAAGCGTTCGCGGCAGTAGAAGCCGAGCTTTTCGAAGGTGGCGATGGTCTCGACGTAGTTGGCGCGGGAGCAGCGGTAGGTGTGGTGGTCGTGGTTGGCCCAGCCGAGACCGAGGCGGTTCTGGCGGAGGTGTTGAATCTGGCCGGCGCGGTTGGTGTTCTCCCAGTAGATGCGTTCTGCTTCGAAGAAGAGTTCGCAGGCGGCGTCGACGCCGAGGTCGGCGATGGCGGCGTCGAGGATTTTCCACATATGGGCGAAGGCTGCTTTGTCGGCGGGACCACCGACGGTGAAGTCGGCGAAGTCTTCCTGGAAGTCGCGGTCGCGGCGGATGATGGCTTCGCGGTGGGCGAGGAGTTTGGCGACGTGTGGCGGGTCGGCGTCGCCGGGTTCGAAGCCGTCGTAGCCGCGGCGTTCGACGGCCCAGAGTTCGGCGCGTGGATCGTCGAGGGTGGGTTCGCCGCCGCCGCGGGGCGGGGCGCTGTGGGCGACGAGCAGGCGGAGGCGTGAGAAGGGCTCGCCCATGATTTCGTTGGTGTCGGGGATGTCGTGCGCGGAGGCGAAGTCGATGACGGAGTCGACCTTGATGCCGACGGCGAGGACGGGGACGTCGTTGAGGACGACGGTGGGGAAGAGCGCGCCGGGGTGGTCCATGGCGACGGAGTTGGCGTGCTCGGGTCCGGTGCCGTCACGTTCGACGGGGAGGAAGCCGACGGCTTCGAGGCGTTGGCGGATGTCGCCGGTGTCGGGCACGCCGATGTGGTCGATCCAGTCGAAGAAGCGTGTGCCGGTGTCGTCGGTCATGCGGCGTTTGAGTTCGGCCGCGGGCGGGCACATGGCGAGGAAGCGGTCGACCAGTTCGTTGAGGAGGGCTTGAGCTTGGGGCTGGGGCTCCCAGCGGAAGTCGGCCGGCGTGTTGGCGGGCGGTTGGTTGGTGGTGGCGGTGTTGCTCAAGGTCGTCATGGCGTTCGCTCCGTGCTCGGATGGTTCGGGAATACCCTGATTCTAGCGTGATTCGGTCGGTTCGTCGGCGGGGAATCGGGCGTTGGGTTGGATTGAGTGGGGCCGAATCAGCGTCGGGGGCGGGCGGGATGAGAGGGTTGAAGCGGCGGCGGTGTTGTCGGGTCATGACGCGGGCCGCGATCGAACCGCCGGAGGAAGTGGCTGCGCTTTTTCGGCGAGCGGAGCGGTCGTTCGCGGCCGGTGACGCCGAGGATGCGTTGATGGCGATCGGGCTGGCGGCGGTGGCGGATGTGCATTCGTATGGCGGCGCGCTGACGGGTACGGCAGGGGGAGCGCTGGCGGTCGGTCGAGGCTACGCGGATTTGTTCGAGCGGATGGGCCTCGCGTGCGAGGACATCGAGTCGCGGGGGCGTGTCGAGCCTTCGGGTCCGTTGCGGGTGGTGTATGTGTTGTTCCAACTGAGCGTGGGCCAGGGTGCGAGCGCGCGGCTGGCGCAGGTGTGCGAGCGGCACGATCGATCGCGGGTGCGGCCGCATGTCGTCGTGAGCGAAGACGGGGTGGAGGAAGCGACGTTCGACCGGGCGCGGGTGCTGCGGCGTCGGTTCGAGTCGAGCGGCGTGCCGATCGAGAGCAACGGGTGTGGTGGAGGTTGGCTCGAGCGTGGCGATCGGCTGACGCGGCGTCTGTGCGAATTGGGGGGGGACGTGTGCGTGTTCATCGGTGGGTTGGCGTGCGTGACGCAGGTGCAGGCGGCGTATCGGCGCGTCGCGCGGGTGCAGATGAATCAGAACATGGCGTGTCCGCTGCTGGTTCCGGGGATCGACGGCGTGCTGTATCACCACCGCTGGTCGGCGGAGCGGGACCGCGCGGCGCTCGCGAGCGCGGGGGTTTCGTGCGTGGTGACGAACGGGGCCGGTGTGGACGTGGCGTCGGCGGATCGGTTGACGCCGGCGGCGCGGGGTTCGTTCGGCGCGCGGGACGGCGAGGTCGTGCTGGTGACGGTGAGCAATCGTTTGGAGAGTCGCGTGCTGGCCGGTGGGTTCGTCGATCGGCTGGCGGGGTTGCTGCACGAGACGGAGGGCGTGCGTTGGGTGGGCGTGGGCGGTGGGGGAACGGACGGTTTGAAGCGTCGTTTGGCGGAGCTCGGCGTCGCGGGTCGAGCGACGCTGGTCGGCGGGCTGGAGGACCCGCGGCCGATCGTGAAGGCGTGCGACGTGTATCTGAACGAGTATCCGGAAGGCGGTTGCAACTCGGTGCTCGAAGCGATGTCGTGCGGCGTGGCGGTGGTGGCGTTGGAAGGCGGCGGTGGTCATACGACCCGGATCGGCGCGGAGTGCGTCGGCGCGGCGCATGCGACGCTTGGGGGAGACGTCGACGCGTATTGGCGGCGCGTGCGAGCATTGATCGACGATGCGACCGAGCGAAAGTCGCTGGGCGAGGAGATGCGGCGGCGGGCGGCTGAGGCGTTCGACTATTCGATCATCGCCCGGCAGTGGGAGGACGCGTTCGAGCGAGCGGTCGAAGCGAGGGGCGGGCGGAGTGAAGCGGCGGGCGTTTCTTCGACGGGCTGAGAACGGAGCGGGGGCTCGCGGGTTGTCGGTGTATGAAGCAGACGCCGGCGACCGTGCGCGCTCCCGAGAAGGCAAGGAAAGCGAACACTGCGACGGGGCCGCCGTGGCAGGTCGTGCGCGACGAGGGCGAGTTCGTCGTACTTCTGGCGGCGAGCGCCACCGAGCCTTCGGCGGCCGATTGGGCGGACGTTCTGTCGCGCGAGCTGCGCACGCACGCGAAGGCCGGGGTGGTCGGCGCGAAGCGGCTGCGGTCGGACGGGGTGACGGCGTCGATGGGGGAGATGGTCGTGCATCCGAAGGGGGCGCACTCGCTGGGGGCGGGATTGCCCGGCGCGGCGATGCGGTTTGCTGAGGAAGTGGACGCGGTGGTGAGCGGCGCCGTCGTGGTGCGGCGATCGGTGCTGGAGAAGGCGGGCGGCGCGGGGTCGCTGCGGACGGCGATGGACGCGCTCAGGATGTGCGTCGAGGCGAGGCTGAACGGTTGGCGTGTGCTGACGACGCCGGCTGTCTGTTGCGTGGACGAGACGGCGTTCTCGGCGGACGATGACGCGAGCGCCGCGTTCTTCGATCGGTTCGGCTTCGACTGGCGCGGCGCGGACCTCGACGAGGTGAAACGCCGCTACGCGGGGACGGGTCTGGTTTGGAACGAGCGATGGTTCGGCGAGCCTTTGGGCTTCGCGAAGTACGACGAGCGAGCGGCGATGCACTGGACGAGTTACGCGGAGTTCGAGCCGTACCGGAAGCGGGCGCACGCGTTGGTTTCGTTGGTCGAGCGGTCGGTCCGCGCCGGGGGTCGGGTGCTTGACGTCGGGTGCGGCGACGGGTTGTTCGCCCATCTGCTGGCGAAGGCGGGGTTCGAAGTGGTGGGGGTCGAACCGGAGGCGGCGGGCGCTGCGGCGGCGTCGCGGATGACGTCGGGTGAGTCGTATCCGGCGTCGGCGCCGCGTTTCGTGCGTGGGACGGCAGGCGGGTTGTCTGCGGACGAACCACCGTTCGACGCCGCGGTGCTGTTCGACGTGATCGAGCATTTGCCGAACCCGGTGCGCGTGCTGCGCGAAGTGGGCGAGCGTGTGCGCCCGGGCGGCACGCTGATCGTCAGCACGCCCGAGGCGCAATTCGGGGGCAGCAGCGACGCGGTGTACCACGTGACCGAATATTTCGAGCACGAGCTTCGGTCGCAGCTCGCGTACGTCACCGGGGGGCGCGTGGTGAACACGGGTCGGTTCACGGGGCTGTATCGGGACGTGATCGTGACCGTGGAGATGGGGTGACGAGGCGCCGGTTGGGTTGACGCTGGCTCGGGGGCTCGGTTGAGCGGAGATGGACGGGCAGCAGGCCCGGAGTGCGAAGCCGGGTGGCCGTGTCGATAAGGTTGGGGGCCGCGCGGGGGGCGGGATGTCGCGACAGGGGGGGTCAGGCGGCGCCGGCGGCGGCGGTGACTTTGGCGGCGGCGTCTTTGATGTCGGCGGCGGGCTGCATGGTGGGGATGTCGGCCTGCGCGTCTTGCAGAATCTTGCGGCCTTCTTCGACGTTGGTGCCTTCGAGACGGACGACGAGCGGAACCTTGAAGCCGACTTCCTTGGCGGCGTTGACGACGGCGTGGGCGATGACGTCGCACTGCATGATGCCGCCGAAGATGTTGACGAGAACGCCTTTGACGTGTGGGTCGGCGAGGATGATTTTGAAACCTTCGGTGACGGCTTCTTCGGTGGCGCCGCCGCCGACGTCGAGGAAGTTGGCGGGTTCGCCGCCGGCGTGCTTGATGATGTCCATGGTCGCCATGGCGAGGCCTGCGCCGTTGACGAGGCAGCCGATGTTGCCGTCGAGTTGGACGTATGACATGCCGAACTTGCCGGCCTTGAGTTCGCCCGGGTCTTCTTCGGCGGGGTCGAAGAGGGCCTGGAGGTCCTTGTGACGGAAGAGGGCGTTGTCGTCGAAGTTGAACTTGGCGTCGATGGCGAGGACGCGGCCGTCGGGGTGGCCCTCGCTGGGCGGGGTGACGATGAGGGGGTTGATCTCGGCGATAGAGCAGTCTTTGTCGACGAAGAGGGCGGCGAGGGCGAGCATGATTTTGGCGGCTTGGCCGACCTGCTTGCCGGTGAAGCCGAGGCGGAAGGCGATCTCGCGGGCCTCGTGGGGCTGAAGGCCGAGGTGGGGATGGATGGGGGTTTTGATGATGGCGTCGGGGTTCTTGGCGGCGACCTCTTCGATTTCGACGCCGCCCTCGGCCGAGGCGATCAGCACGTTGCGGCGGGTGGCGCGATCGGTGGTGATGGCGAGGTAGTACTCCTTGGCGATGTCGACGCCTGCGGCGAAGAGGAGTTTGTTGACGTCGAGGCCGTCGGCGCCGGTCTGGGGGGAGACCATTTTGTTGGAGAGCATGAAGCGAGCCGCGTCTTCGGCTTTTTTGGCCGAGCGGACGAGCTTGACGAAGCCGGCCTTGCCGCGACCGCCCGCATGGACTTGGGCTTTGACGACGACGAGGCCGGCGTCGCCGAGGCCTTCGTCGGCGACGATGCGCTTGTAGGTGGAGGCGGCGTCTTCGACGGAATCGACGACGACGCCGGCGGGAACGGGGATGCCGGCGTCGGCGAGGATGTCGCGGGCCTGGTGCTCGTGGACTTTCATGCTGCCGCTCCAAGGAGTTGGTGAACTGAATATGACGCCGGACAGGCGTGGGATGTGTCGTGGGCGGGGCGTCGCGCGTCGGCTTGCTCTTTTCCTGAACGCATTTCCCCCTGAACAGGGTTCCGCGGCGGAAGAAGAGGCGTCTCACCCATGTCGATGGGGCGGGCATGATACCGCTTTGCGGCGAGCGGCTGAGTGCTTTGGGTGTCCGTGGTGCGAGCCGGATGATCGAGCGTGTCCGGGCCGGCAGCGGTCGGGATGTTCGCCGAGACGTGCCGCTGGCGCACGATTCGTCGTGGGAACGGTGAAGGATTGAAGCGAATGTCGCGGAATCGGGAGTCGCGTGATGGGGGGGCGTGCGGCGCTGCTAGTCTTGTGAAGTTGGGTGCGTCTGGCGCCGGGAAGCACGTTTGTCCGCGAGGGCCGCTTGTCCGTGGCGGTTCGCGATTCCGGTTCCGGGCTCTGTTGGTAACGACTCGGGCGCACCTCAGGTGGGAGAATCGCATGCCGCTGCAGGAGCATCCACATTTACGAAGCGCGTCACGTCCGCGGACCACGGGCGTGCCGGCGGTGTTTTTGGATCGTGACGATACGCTGATCTACTGCAATTCGGTGACGCCTGATGGGGATCTGGGGGACCCGAGCTTGGTGGAGTTGATGCCGGACGTCTATGAGGCGTTGCGGACGCTGCGGCAAGAGGGATTCACGCTGGTGTGCGTATCGAATCAAGCGGGCGTGGCGCGTGGGCGCTACGGGCCGGCGGAGGTCGATCGCGTGAACGCTCGTTTGAACGAGATGCTCGACGGGATGATCGTCGATTTTCGATATTGCCCGTTCCATCCGGAGGCGGTCGTGGAGGAATATCGGCATCCGGATCATCCGGACCGGAAACCGAATCCGGGGATGCTGCTGCGGTCTGCGGCGGATCTGGGCGTGGAATTGGCTCGGTCGTGGATCGTCGGGGATAAGCCGCGAGACTGCGAGGCGGGGTCGCGGGCCGGGACGGGCAGCGCGCTGATTTGTGGAGAACACGGCCGGACGGCGGAAGGGTGGTTGATGGCGCGCGACATTTCGGACGCGGCGGAGGCGATCGTGCGGGAGTCGCGTCTGGCGACGGTGCATCTGGCGCGTCAGCAGATTCAGGCGGAGCGCGCGGGAGTGTCAGGGAGCGTGGAAGAGCGCGGTGGGGGGGAAGCGGAGAAGCCGCGAGGGGAGACGGACGTGCGGTCGGCGAGTTGAGCCGCGTGGGCGGGGCGGAGGGGCGGGGGATTGTGGACAAGAGGCGGTCCGAGGACTTCGATCGGCGGGTCGGGTCGTGGATGAGCGCGGCTTGTGCGTGATTGACGTCAAGCTACATGCCGGATTTGTGCGCGTTGTTGAAGTGAGCGACCGCGGGCGCGCGCCGAATCGTCGTCATGGGGAGCAGACGGCCGACGCGGGTCGCTCGTTGATGTAATGTTCAGGCGTGCCGGCCGCGATGTGTGGGCGGCGTAATGAGACTCCGGTTGCGGGGAACGAATTGCTCGTTTCCGCGGCCGGTCGATGTGAAGGAGCCTTTCTATGGCGACTGTTAATTTCTCGATCACCGTGTCCGACGCGACCGACTTCGACAATAAGGGTTACAAGGACGCGTTGCAGGCGTTTCTGGACAACGCGGGGGCGTATTTCGACGAACTGGGCTCGGCGGGCGTGTCGGCGCCGACGTCGGTCGACAACTACGTGACGTGGGCGAACACGAGCCCGTGGTCGAGCACCGACCCGTCGACGGTGAAGCGTGTGAAACTGACGAACGCCGCGATTCAGAATCTCTATCAACAGCTTGCGAGCAACGAGCTGGGCGACTGGGACGAGGGCTAACCTCTGTGGGCTCGTCCGGGCATCTGGCGTAGATAGCAAGACGGCGACGGTGACGACCCGTCGCCGTTTTATTTCGCCCTTTTGTTGATCATCGCTATGGCCTCCGCGACTCTATTGCGGAAAGATTTGACGTCCTCGCTCGAGATGCGGCCGGACGCGATCAGTCGTTCGGATCGGGCGAGGTGATCGCGAGCGGTTGCGTTATCTCCAGCGATGACACTGGCTCGGACGAGTACGTTGAGAGTGTGCAATTCCCGGCGCGGGAAGTCGTCGGTCGGCGAGGGATCCGAGTCGAGGTCTCGGAGCGTCCGCTCGGCGATCGTCGCCGCGCGTTCATAGTCGCCGAGACTCAGCCACGCATCGGCCAGCGAGCCCGCGGTCGCGACCGTGCCTCGGCTGGTCGGCCCGGTCTGTTCACGAACGACTGGCAGGATCTCTTCGAGCACCGTCACGCGTTCTTCGTGGCGTCCGAGTCTGCTGAGCGCGCCCGCGCGGTTGACTTCGAAGCGAAGTCGTGGGACGGCGCCGATGGGTGCTCGTCGGACGTCTTGAAGGTGGCGGTCGGCGTAGTCGAGCGCTTCGGCGGCGGAGCGTTTTGCGAGCGCGCTGACGATGTTGGCGCGGATCAAGATGGTGGCGGGGTCGCTGGCGCCGAAGACGCGGACGCGGTGTTCGGCGGCGCGTTCGAGCCAGTGGAGTCCTTTGTCGAGTTCACCGGCTCGCTCGTAGCCGTAGCCGAGGTTGTTGTAGATCGTGGACCAGTGGCGGTGGTCGCGGTCGAGGCCGCCGGTCTCGGCTTCGCGGAGCGCTTGGAGGAGGAGGGGCTTGGAAGCCTCCCAGTCGTCGCGGCGTTGAGGGATGTTCGAGCGGCTGATGGTCAGGCCGACGCGGAGTTCGACGGGGACGTCGTCGGGATCGGCCTCGTGGATAGCGGCTTCGGCGAGTTGGTTGGCGCGGTCCATGGCGTCGAGGAGTTCCATGTCGAAGAAGGCGGAGGCGTAGCGCTGGAGGATGGCCGCTTCGAGGACGGGGTCGTCGAGTCCGTCGGCGGCGAATTGCTCGAAGGTGACGGTGTAGAGGTCTTCGAGTCGCGCGTCGGGGCCGAGTCGTTCGTCGTCGAGCGCGTCGAGCATGGTGTCCATGAGGTGGGAAGCGACCTGTTGTGTGATGGCTGCTTGTCGGGCCCGTTCGGCATCGGCGGCCTGGACTTCGAGTCGGGCGTTGAGTTCGACGGCGCCGAGAACACTTGCTGCGGCGAGCAGCGTGGCGGCGACGGCGACGGTGAACTTGCGGCGCTGGACGAATTTCTTGGTTCGGTAGACGAGGCCCGGCGGGCCGGCGAGGACCGGCTGGCGTTCGAGGAAGCGTTCGAGGTCTTCTTTGAGCGTGAGGGCGGAGGCGTAGCGTCGTTCGCGGTCTTTTTCGAGGCACTTGGCGACGATCCAGTCGAGGTCGGCGGCGAGGGCGCGGACGAGATCGTCTGGTTCGAGGCCGCGGTCGAGGGCGGTCTGGACGGCGAGCGGGTCGTTGCGGGCGGCCGAGCGGACGCGGGCGGACATGCGGGGCGGGGCGTCTTCGCGGAGGATTCGCTGGATGCCGGTGACGCCGGTCCTGCGCATGACCTCTTCGTCGAAGGGGAGTTCGCCGGTGAGGAGTTCGTAGAGGACGACGCCGAGGGAGTAGACGTCGGTGCGGGTGTCGATGTCGTAGAGGGCGAAGTCGGCCTGCTCGGGCGACATGTAGTCGGGCGTGCCCATGAGCTGGCCCTGCTCGGTCATCAGGGTTTGCTGGTTGGAGCGGGTGGCGAGGGCCTTGGCGACGCCGAAGTCGATGACCTTGGGCGTGGGCTCGTCGCGGTCGTCGGCGGCGACGAGGATGTTGGATGGTTTGAGGTCGCGGTGGAGGACGCCGCGTGTGTGTGCGTGGTGGACGGCGTCGCAGACGTGGATGAAGAGGCGGATGCGTTGTTCGATGGAGAGCTGTGCGGCGTCGGCGTAGGCGGTGATGGTGGGGCCGCGGACCCACTCCATGACGAAGTAGGGTTGCCCGGCGTCGGTGGCGCCGCTGCCGAGGACGCGGGCGATGTTGGGGTGGTTCATGCGTTCGAGGGCGTCGCGTTCGGCGTCGAAGCGCGCCAGCACAGCGCGGGAATCCATGCCGGGCTTGATGACCTTGAGGGCGAGGCGTTCGCGGGGCGGGTCGAGGCGTTCGGCGAGGTAGACGAGGCCGAAGCCGCCTTCGGCCATGAGGTCGAGGATGCGGTAGGCGTCATCGACGAGTTCGCCGGGTTGGTAGCGAAGAGGGCGCGCCGCACCGCGGGACCTTGACCCGGAACCGGCGGTCGAAGGAGGCGTGAAGCTGGTGCTCGCCGGCATGGAGGAACACTACCTCTGTTTCGAAGTCAAGAAAGTGGATCGGGGAGAAAGCGAGCGTTTCGTCGTGCGAGGGTCGTGGTCGGGCGCGAGGCTGTAGGTTCTACCGTCGGAGCGCCGACGCGCTGCGGATCGGCGGCCGATGTTCGGCGGCGTGGTCGGCGCAGCGCGGGCGCGAGTGATTTTGCTACGCGCGGAGTCGGCGGAGTGGGTCCATGACCGGAGCGGCGGAACAGTCGGGCGAGCGGGCGACGAGGGCGGGAGGTCTGCCGATCGTGCACGTGGCGGAGGATCGATCGTTCGTGGTGGTGAACAAGCCGGCGGGGTTGTTGTCGGTGCCGGGTCGTGGCGCGGAGCGTGACCCGGCGAAGGCGGACTGCGTGACGTCGCGGGTGCGGGCGGCGTTCCCGGAGGCGGCGGGACCGATGGTGGTGCACCGGTTGGACATGGAGACGTCGGGGCTGATGGTGGTGGCGCTGACGCGTCGTGCGCAGCGGGAGCTGAGCGGTTTGTTCGAGCGGCGGCGTGTGCGGAAGCGGTACGTGGCGTTGCTGGGGGCGGCGGCGAAGGCGAGCGAGGCCGAGGCGAGCGAGCGTGTTCAGCGGCTGCGGGCGATGGGTCGGGGCGAGGTGACGGCGGCGGTGCGGCTTGATCCGGACGATCGGCCGCGGCAGGTGTACGACCCGCGGCGTGGCAAGCCGACGCTGACGCGGTGGCGCGTGTTGCGGGATGAGGAGCGGCCGGGCACGTTCGCGGCGGAGGCCCGGGTGGACCGATCGGTGGTTCGCGTTGAGTTCGAGCCGGTGACGGGGCGTTCGCATCAGTTGCGTGTTCATGCTGCGCTCGAGGCGGATGCGGGCGGCGGAGGCGAGGCGGGGGGCGGCGGGTTGGGGCTGCCGATCAAGGGTGACACGTTGTACGGCGCGGGCGTCGGGCGGGCGGACGAGACGGGGGCGGTGTCGCGGGCGCCGCGACCGGCGTCGGCGGTTGGGCCGTTGCGGCTACACGCGTGGCGGCTTCGGATCGACGAGGTGGCGTTGGATGTGTCGTGCGAGCGTGCGTCGTGAGCGGTGAGCGATTGGGTTGGTGCGCTTCCGGTTTATTGCGGTTATGCGCGTGTGAGGACGCCGATGGCGGCGGCGATCTCGCGGGCGGCGATGGCGGCGGCGACGGCGGTGTTGAGCGAGTCGAGGCCGGGCGCCATGGCGATGCGCGCGCGGCGGTCGGCGGCGTGGATAGCGCCGGTGGAGAGGCCTTCGCCTTCGCTGCCGATGAGGAGGGCGATTTGTTGCACGCGGGCGGTGAGAGCGTGATCGGGTTTGGGCGCTGAGAGTTCGGCGATCGCGTCGCGGATGTCGGGGGCGCTGGAGTCGGGGGTGAGCGCGATGGTGAAGAGGCCGAGTTCGCGGAGTTGTTGGACGCCGCGTCGGCCGCCTGACCATGTGGCGACGGGCGTGGTGAGGGCGTGGCCCATGCTGACGCGGACGCACTTGCGGTAGAGGTGATCGCAGCATCTTGGAGAGAGGAGAAGGGCGTCGGCGGCGAAGGCGGCGGCGTTGCGGAAGAGGCCGCCGAGGTTGTCGTGATTGGTGAGGTCTTCGACGGCGAATACGAAGCGGGACGCGGCAGAGGCGCTGCGGTCGGGTTTGTCGAAGAGCGTGTCGGTTTGCTGGGGTTCGCGACGCCGACCGGCGGCGACGAGGCCGCGGTGGATGGCGAAGCCGGCGACGCGGTCCATGACGGGTTGCGAGGCTTCGTAGATCGGGAGGTTCGGGTGCGAGCGCGCGAGTCGGTGGTGGACGGCGGGGTCGAGCGCGTCGAGGGCGACTGGCGTGCCGAGGATAGAGACGGGCTGATAGAGCGAGCGAACGCTGAGAAGGATGGGGACGACGAGACGTCCTTCGGCGATGAAGAGGCCGTGGCGTTTGGCGACGTTCGCGTCGCGCATCTCGCGGTAGGGGGCGAGGCGCTCGTCGTCGGGGTCGTCGATGGGCGTGCGCTCGGGACGGGCGGGTTCGTCGGGTCCTAGCATGGGCGGTTCGGACGGTACCACGGCGCATCGGGCGCGCGTGGGCGGAGCGAGCGTTGGACGAGGGCGGCGGGGCGCGAGTCGGAGCGGAGGAGAACGGCGATGCTGATGACGAAGCGAAACGCGGGAGGCCGGGCGCGGCGGGGGTTCGGGGTCGGTGCGGCGGTGGGGGCGGGATTGTTGGTGTCGTTCGGTGTCGTTGGTTGCGGCGGCGACGAACCGACGGCGGATGCGGCGCCGCGGGCGGACGAGCCGACGGACGTGGTCGTGGCGGATGCAGACGGGAGCGAGGCGCCGCCTTCGACGACGCAGCGTGTGTTCGAGGTGCGGGACGTGTCGTTCACGATTCCGGAGCCGTGGATGCCGGAGGCGCCTTCGAACGCGATGCGTGCTGCGCAGTTCCGGATCGACCCTCCGCAGGGCGTGGGCGTGGAGCCGGCGGTGGGGGCGGTGTTCACGTCGATCGGCGGCAGCATCGAGGACAACGTGGCGCGTTGGGAGAACCAGTTCGTGAACGAGGGCGAGCGTGAGGTAGCGCGATCGATCGAGACGGTGAACGGCCGGATGGTGGCGACGTTCATGGGTCGCGGGACGTTCGACGAGGGTCGGATGCTGGGTTCGACAGGTCCGAAGCCGGACTACATGACGCTTGGATTTTTGGTGGAGTTGAACGCGGACAAGCCGCTGATCGTGAAGATCACGGGTCCGGCGGCGGCGCTGGAGCCGGCGCTTCGGACGTGGGAGCGGATGGTGGGTTCGCTGACGATCGACGGCGCGCCGGCGGTGGCGGGCGAGGCGGCGGGGATGGACGGCGAACAAGGGAATTGAGGGCGCCGCGCGGGCGGCGGGGCTTGTATGGTCGTGCCGATGATCGGCGACGAAACAACGCTTGCGCTCGGCGGCTTTGAGCTGAATCGGTACGACCTGTACGAGATCGCGGTGCAGTGCCCGCCGATCGAGGCGGCGTTTCTTCGGGCGTTGCATGGTGGCGAGCCGCGGGTGCTTGGCGAGGACTTCGCGGGGCCGGCGGGCATCTCTCGGGCGTGGCTCGAGTTGGACCGATCGTTCGGAGCGGTGGCGACGGACGCGGACGCGGAGCCGCTGCGGCACGCGGTGCGGCGGCAGACGGAGCGCGACGCGGGGGCGTTGGATCGGCTGACGATCCGAGAGCGCGACGTGTTGGAGGTGGGGGATCGGGCGGACGTGATCGCGGGGCTGAACTTTGCGGCGTGCGAGATTCACGAGCGTGCGCGGCTTGTGACGTACTTCCGGCACGTGCTGTATCGGTTGAACGCGAACGGCGTGGCGGTGTTCGACACGTACGCGGGTGCGGACGCGCTGTCGCCTGGCGTGAGCGAGCAGGAGATCGAGACGGACAGCGGGGTGCTGCGGTACATCTGGCAGCAGGTGTCGGCGGACCCGACGACGTGGCGCGTTCGGAACGCGATCCACTTCGAGGTGGGGGGAGAGGTGGCGGGGGAAGCGGGCGCCGAGGTGGGCGCCGGCGTCGAGGCGCAGCGGATGGACAACGCGTTTGTGTACGACTGGCGGCTGTGGTCGGTGCCGGAGCTTCGGGACGCGATGCGGGAAGCGGGGTTCCGCAGCACGGAGGTGCACGCATCGTATGGAGAGGCGATGGACGAGAGCGGGGGGCTGATGCTGGGGGCGCCGGTGTCGTCGGACGAGGCGGGCGCGGTGACGGACGCGGAGGCGATGCCGGAGGGCGACGAGTCGGCGGTGTTGTATGTGGTGGGACGGGTGTAGGCGTGTGGGGCGTGTGTTGGAAGTCGAGGTGAAGCCGGGCGCGGCCCCGTTGGGGGTCGCGCGGGCGCGAGGTTTGGGCGTCGTCAGAGTTTGAAGCCTCGGACGAGTTCCTGGAGGTCTTCGGCCTTGCGGGAGAGGTCGGCGGCGGCGTGGGCGGCTTGGTCGACGCCCTGATTGGCCTGTTGGGCGACGGAGCGGATGCCGTCGACGGAGTGGGAGATTTCTTCGGAGGCGGCCGCCTGCTCTTCGGTGGCGGAGGCGATCTGTTCGATGACTTCGAGGACTTGCTGCGAGCCGGCGACGATGGTGCGGAGTGAATCGCCGGCTTGGTTGGCGAGCCCGACGCCGTGTTCGACGCTGGTGCTGCCGGCGTCCATCTGCTCGACGGCGCCCTTGGTGTCGGACTGGATGGCCTCGATGGAGTTTGAGATTTCCTCGGTGGCTTTCATGGTGCGGTCGGCGAGTTTGCGGACCTCGTCGGCGACGACGGCGAAGCCTCGGCCGTGCTCGCCCGCGCGTGCGGCTTCGATGGCGGCGTTGAGGGCGAGGAGGTTGGTCTGGTCGGCGATGTCGTTGATGACTTCGATGACGGCGCCGATCTGCTCGGCGCGGGAGCCGAGTTCGCGGACGGTGGCGGCGGCGCGGCCGACGGCGTCGGCGATCTCGTTCATGCCGGCGACGGTCTGTTCGACGACCTTGCCGCCGGTTTCGGCTTGCGAGCCGGCGTCGCGAGCGGTTTCGGCGGCGTCGGCGCCTTTGCGGGCGACCTCGGTGACGGACTGGCTCATCTCCTCGACGGCGGTGGAGACTTGCTCGGTTTGCTGGGATTGCTCCTGCATTCCTTGGGAGATCTCTTCGGAGGAGGCGGCGATTTCGGTGCTGGCGCCGGCGACTTGTTCCGTGGCGTCGCGGACTTCTTTGAGCACGCCCTGGAGCGTTTCGACGAGGGTGTTGAAGCCTCGTGAGAGGTCGCCGACTTCGTCCTTGGCTTTGGTTTCGACGCGGACGGTGAGGTCTTTGGCTTTGATGCGTTCGAAGCGTTCCATGAGGGTGCGTATGGGGCCGACGATGGAGCGGGTGATGACGACGCCGGCGCCGATGGCGAGGACGGCGGCGACGAGGGCGACGCCGACGTTGAGGTTGCGGGACGTGGCGAGGGTGGCGGCGGCGGCGGCGCGTTCGTTGTCGGCGCGTTGGGCGAGGTGGTCGCGGAGTTCTTCGAGCTTGGACCGCGTGGCTTCGAGTGCGGGCATGGCTTTCTCGTCGAGGATGCGACGGGCTTCGCTTTGGGCGGCCATGACGTTGTGTTCGAGTTCGACGGCCTCGGTCAGGGCGCCGGCGACCTGGGCGAGGCAGGGCAGCGAGACTTCTTCGTAGACTTTTTGGGCGCCTTCGACGTCGCCGAGCGCCAGGGCGTTGTTGATGTCTTCGGCGCTCTTGTGCAGGCAGCGGTGCGGTTCGAGGATCGGCTTCAGGATGGCGTCGAGTTCGGGGAAGGCGACGGTCCATTGTTTGTACTCGTCGCTGTTCATGAACTTGCCGAGGGCGCACTTGTTGGGGTCGGTCTGGACGTCGACGCCGGGCGCCTTGGTGAGGATGGCGGTGGAGACGTTCTCCGCCCAGAGGCGGTGGCTGTCTCGGATCTCCATGAGTTTCTCGATGAGCCCGTCGTGCCGCGGCGTCCAGAATTCTTCGATCTCGTGGGCGGAGGCGTGCAGTTCGTGGTGGGGGCCTTCGAGTTCGGCGAGCAGTTCGCCCGCGACGGGATCGCGTTCGGCGAGGGCTTGCGCCTCGTCGCTGTAGATCCATTTGCCGAGGCCGCAGAGGGTGTGGTCGACCTGCACGGTGATTCGTTCCTCGTTGTCGAGGAAGGTGGTCTTGAGCGCGTTCATCCAGTCGACGTGGTCGGTGACCCTGGCGGTGAGTTCGGCGCTGGTGTTTTTGGTGCGTGCGGCATCTTCCTGAGCGTCTGCGACGGAGGCGGAAGACCAGATCGTGCCGAACGCCATGAGCGCGATGAGGATGACGACGGTGGTGAAGCCGATGCCGAGCTTGCGTCCGACGGTGAGCCGCATTTCTCGTTCCTTTCGCTGCGGCGACGAAGCCGCAGGGCGGCGAGGCTCGCCGCGTGATGCAGATTGCGTCGGCGTCGCAATTGGGCGCCGCCGTGAGATGACAAGTCGGCAAAATGAGGGGGCGTCCTCACCGCGCTCGCGGGAAGTTGGTTGTTCTCACGCGAAGGGGAACCCCGATTCGGGGGCCGGTCGGTGGTGGTGTACGGGGTAGAATCCGGCTTCGCGCGAACGGAGGGCGTGGAACATGGACCAATCCCCCAAACGGCAGCGTGCACACAGGGACGAGCGGCGACCGCAGGGCGTGTCGCGTGGGATTGGGCCGGCGGTCGTCGCGCTCGTGATGGCGTTCGGCTGGTCGGCGGCGTTGCGAGCGTCGGCGGCGGGCGAGGCTCAACCGCTCGGCCGGGGGAACTCGGCGGAACGCTCGACGGCTGATCTGACGCTCGACGCGCCGGGGGAGGACGATCGGCTGCGTGTGGCGATGTTCAATATCCGCGACCTGCGGCTGCACGAGATCGCGGACCCGGATTCGGATCGGATGCGGCAGGTGGCGGAGTTGGTGCGGTTGGCGCGTCCCGACGTGCTGGTGGTGCAGGAGATCGTGTACGACGGGGTGGTGCTGGAGGGGACGGATGAGCTTGTGCCGGGTCGGTCTGCGGAGGTTCTTGCGGATCGGCTTGGGGAGAGGTTGGAGGCGCGGACGGTGGAGCTGCCGCGGGCGGGAAGGAGCGGGCAGGGCGACGACGCGTTCGAGGTGACGATCGAGACGGAGCCGATGCGGTTTCGGGCGTTCATGTGGCCCAGCAACACGGGCGTGCCGTCCGGGTTGGACCTGGATCGGAACGGGCGGGTCGGCACACAGTGGGGCACGCGCGACTACGGCGGCGACGCGCTGGGCTACGGCGAGTTTCCGGGTCAGTACGCGATGGCGGTGCTGGTGAGCGAGCGTTTTCTGGATCGCGGCGGCGAGGTGCTGACGGAGTTCGTGCGCACGTTCGCGGATGTTCGTTGGCGGGACATGCCGGGGGCGCTGCTGCCTTCGGGGGACGGTGAACGTGTGCCGGCGGGCGAGCCGTGGTTTACGGATGAGATGCTCGACGTGATGCGGCTGTCGAGCAAGAGCCATTGGGACGTGCCGGTGCGTCTGCCGAACGGTGAGGCGGTGCATGTGTTGGTGTCGCATCCGACGCCGCCGGTGTTCGACGGGCCGGAGGACCGCAACGGCCGGCGGAACCACGACGAGGTTCGGTTCTGGGCGGAGTATTTGGGGCGTGGGGAGTCGCGCGACGATCGGATGTGGATCGTGGACGACGCTGGCACGGTTGGGGGCGTGGAGGCGCAGCGGTCGCGGGTGCCGGCGGATCGGGCGGGCCGGCGGTTGAACGCGGTGATCGTGGGCGATCTGAACGCGGATCCGGAGCCGGAGGATGGGCGGGCGGGTCTGGACCCGGTGGGGCGGTGGCTGTTCGAGACGGGGCTGGTGGAGGAAGCTGATCGGGCGGCGCCGGTGAGTGTGACGGAGGTGGGGGGGATCAAGGCGCATCACACAGCGACATTCGGGCGGCGGGTGGATTACATCCTGCCGGTGGGCGGGCTGCGGGTGGCGGCGAACGGTCAGGTGCGGAGCGCGGCGGACGTGCCGGCGATTCATGCGGCGTCGACGGGGCGACGTCCGGCGTGGACGGCACCGCCTGTTGCGTTCGAGCGCGACGCGTTCTTCGAGGTTTACCCGTCGGACCACATGTTGCTGTGGGCGGACCTGGAACTGCGACCGCGGATCGGGACGGTGCGGTAGGCCGGCGTCCGGCGGCAAATCGGTATGTGGCGGCAGGCGGGGCGGCTTTCTGGACGAAGCCGCACGGGGTGGGGGCGGGCTCCTATACTTCTCGTCGAACCGGACAAATCGCCCGTCGGGCAGGAATGCGGCGGCTGTCGAGGCGGTCGGCGGCGGTTCCGGGGACGACGGGTGAGGGAGCCGGGAGGGTGGGGCCGGCCGGGGTCGCGTGAACGCCGAACGCGTTTTGGAGTGTGATGGTTCGAGGTGGTGCCGAGAGTTTGACGCCGCACCCGGCGGGGGCCGTGGCCGCGGAGGCGGGCGCGACGGGGGCGCATCCGCACGGGCCGATGGGTTCGCGGACGATCGACGAGCCGCACCGTCCGGGGGTGGTGTCGACGGTGGTGGAGCTGACGAAGCCGGGCATCGTGAAGATGGTGCTGGTGGCGGCGGCGGTGGGGTTCGTGTTGGGTGCGATTCGTGCGGCGCCGGCGGCGGGGGGAGCTGGGGCGGCGCCGTTCGAGATGGGGGCGTTCGTGTGGACGGCGGTGGTGACGCTGCTGGGGACGGCGTTGGCGGCGGGCGGTGCGAACGCGTTGAACATGGCGCTGGAGGTGTGGCGGGACGCGCAGATGGAGCGGACGGCGGGGCGGCCGATCCCGTCGGGGCGGATCGCGAAGTCGACGGCGACGGCGATCGGGTTGGCGTTGGCGGCGTCGGGGGCGGTGGTGCTGGCGTGGGGCGCGGGGCTGGGGGCGGCGCTGGTGGTGGTGGCGACGGTCTTGCTGTACACGCTGGCGTACACGCCGCTGAAGCCGGTGACGACGCTGTCGACGATCGTGGGTGCGGCGCCCGGGGCGTTGCCGCCGCTGGTCGGGTGGTGCGCCGCGGCGACCTTGGCGACCGGGTCGTGGTGGACGGGGTTGGTCGAGCCGGGCGGGTGGGCGTTGTTCGCGTTGATGTTCGTGTGGCAGGTGCCGCACGTGATGGCGATCAGTTGGAAATATCGGGATCAGTACGAGCGGGGCGGGTACAAGGTGCTGCCGTCGGTGGATCCGACGGGCGAGCGGACGGGTCGTGCGGCGTTGGCGTGGTCGGTGGCACTGCTGCCGATTTCGCTCGCGCCGGTGCTGGCGTTGCCGGCGGGTGTGCTGGGCTTGCCGTACATCGTGGTGGCGTTGCTGGCGGGCGGGTATTTCGTGAAGTCAGCGGCGGACATGTACCGCACGCGGACGACGGCGGCGGCGACGAAGCTGTTCGTGGTGTCGATCGTGTATCTGCCGATCGTGCTGTTCGTAATGGTGGGCGACGCGTTGCTGACGGCGTTCGTGTGAGCGAGGGCGGTGTTTGGCGCGTCTTGCTGCGGCTCGGGGAGTTGTCGTGGGGGGCGGCGGTGGGGGGCAGCGGCGCCGTTCGGGTCTTGGGCGGCTTCGTTTCGATGGCGGCGTGACTACTCTGTGCAGCGTGAGCGTGGACGCGGGCCTTGCATCAAAGCCGGTGGTGGTTCGCGGAGTGACGCGTCGCTTTCGTCGGTCGTTGTCGCGTCGGGAGCGGGGGCGGGCGGCGCGGGAGGGGCGTGGCGGCACCCCGGCGGTGCGCACGGCGCTGGACGGTTGTTCGCTTGAGGTCGTTGCGGGCGAGACGGTGGCGTTGCTGGGGCCGAACGGGTCGGGCAAGTCGACGCTGGTGCGGTTGCTGCTTGGGCAGGATCGGGCGGATGAGGGGGAGTTGCTGGTGTTCGGGGAGCCGGCGGAGCGTGGGGCGGCGTTGCGGCGTGGGCTGGTCGGCGCGGCGTTTCAGGAGCCGGGTTTGGATCATCTTTTGACGGTGCGTGAGAATCTGACGCTGCACGGTCGGCTGTATGGGCTGGGGGCGGATGAGTCGGACGCGCGGATCGATCGGCTGACGCGGCGGCTGGGCGTGGCGTCGCACCTGCACGATCGGGTGTCGGCGTTGTCGGGCGGGCTGCGGCGGCGGGCGGACATCGCGCGGGCGTTGCTGACCGAGCCGCGGCTGCTGGTGCTGGACGAGCCGGCGTCGGGGTTGGACATCGCGGGTCGTGCGGAGGTGGCGGGGTTGCTGCGAGAGCGGGCTGGCGTGGCGGCGGAGGCGGCGGTGGTGGTGACGACGCATCACGCGGAGATTGCGGCGGCGGCGACGCGGATCGTGATGCTGAACGGGGGCCGCGTGGCGGCGGACGGTACGGTCGACGAGTTGCGCTCTCGGCTGACGGGGATATCGAGCGGCGGGGTTGACGGCGAGATGATGCTTCGGTCGGCCGGCGACGCGGCGGAAACGGCGCTGGCGGGCGTGGAGGGTGTGACCGTTCGGCGTGACGCGTCGGGGGAGACGGTGGCGTCGGGCGATCGTTCGTCGCTGGCGCGGGCGGCGGCGGTGCTGGCGGAGGCGGGGATCGGGTTCGAGTTGGAGCTGGTGTCGATCGAGCGGCTGTACCACGCGCTGGCGGGCGGCGATCTGGAGCGGGTGCGTGGCGTCGGGCTCGGATCGGAGTCGCGATGAAGGAACGCGGCGAGGTGAGGCGTGGGTCGGCCGGGGCGTTCGCGGGGCTGGCGATGCGGGAGTGGCGGCGGTTCGCGCGGCAGCCGACGAGGGCGGTCGGCGCGCTCGGGGTGGCGGCGTTGTTCTGGTTGTTCGTGGGTTCGGGTTTGTCGGCGGAGGTTGCGGAGCGGGGCGGTGACGCGGTGGGCGCGCCGGGCGACGGCGTCGTGGTGGCCCCGGCGGCGGTGGGCGAGATTTCGTACGCGGCGTATCTGATGCCGGGCGTGGCGCTGATGGTGATCATGTTCGCGGTGGTGGTGTGGTCGATCGGTCTGATTCAGGATCGGGCGTCGGGTTTTTTACAGTCGGCGTTGGTGTCGCCGACGCCGATGTGGACGGTGGTGTCGGCGAAGGCGGGCGTCGGCGGGGCGGTGGCGGGTTTGCAGGGAGCGTTGATTCTCGCGGCGGCGCCGCTGGTCGGGCTGACGCCGGGCGTGGTGAATGTGGCGGCGGCAGCGGGCGTGCTGACGGCGGCGGCGTTGGGGGTGATGGCGTTGTCGCTGGGGCTGGCGTGGCGGTCGGACTCGGTGGCGGGGTTCCACTCGGTGATGAACGTGGTGCTGCTGCCGTTGTGGGCGTTGTCGGGTGCGGTGTTTCCGTTGGAGTCGGCGGCGCCGTGGTTGGCGATGGTGATGCTGCTGAACCCGTTGACGTGGGCGAACGAGGCGGCGGGGGCGTTGCTCGGGGCGCGCGGGTCGGCGGCGTGGTGGCACGTGCCGGCGTTGCTGGCGGCGGTGGGGGCGAGCTTCGCGTTCGCGCTGGCGACGATGCAGCGCTCGGCGGCGCGGACGCGGCCGGGCGGCGACGGTTGAGCGCGAAAGAGGGCGGCGGCGCGACCACGGATCGCGTCGCAGATGGGCGGCTTGGGGCGGGTCGAGCACCTAGGATGGAAAGGCGCGGGCGTGTGTTTTCGCGCGGCGTCGGATCGTTGATCTCGCGGAGGTGCGAAGCCATGTCGAGTCGTACGGGGACCCTGGTCAGCATGGCGGCCGCGTTATTCGTGGCGGGGGCGATCGTCGCGGCGTTGGTGGCGACGCGGCCTGACGCGGACGTGCAAAGCGGCGGCGTCGAAGGCGCGGGGGCGGCGGACGGCGTGCCGCTGACCGATCACACGCTGTACGCGGACTTTCAAGTGCCGGCGTTTTCGTTGGTGGATCAGTCGGGCGCGACGCGGACGCGGGCGGACGTGATCGGCGACGGCGAGCGGTACACGGTGCTGGAGTTTTTCTTCAGCAACTGCACGCTGATCTGTCCGCTGATGAACGCGAATCTGGTGATGGCGCAGGATCAGTTGGAGGGGTACGACGTCGAGTTCGTGAGTCTGTCGGTCGATCCGGCGAACGACACGCCCGCGACGCTGACGGCGCATGCCGAGCAGTTGGGGGCGGACACGTCGCGGTGGACGTTCTTGACCGGCGAAGAGGGCGGGGTGGCGGCGATCGTCGAGGCGCTTGGTTTCGCGTCGGTGGGGCCCGACCCGGACAACCTGATAACGCTGCCGAACGGTGAGCAGATGACGAACATCCGGCACCCGTCGCGGCTCCTGGTGTTGGATCCGGAGGGGCGGATCGTGGGTTCGTACATCGGGACGGAGCGCGACGAGGTGCAGGAGATGATCCGCGATTTGAAGATCGTGCTGGCGCGCGGGCCGTATAGCGATTGAGTCGGGTACCGAGTTGCAGAGCGCATCGGCGGTGGATTGGGGGAGGTGAGGCGGTTGCGTGGCGGGGCCGGGGCGACTACATCCGCGTGGATGGCCGAGCCGGTGCCCGGACATCCCGAGGCGCGGAGTCGAGCGGGTTTCAGCCCGTGCCGGCGGTATCGGTATTCGCTGGTGCGGGTGTGGGACGCGTCGAAGCCTCGGGTGGCGTTTTGCATGTTGAACCCCTCGACGGCGGACGAGCGGAAGAACGACCCAACGGTGCGCCGGTGCGTGGGCTTCGCGTTGGATCGGGGGTTCGGCTCGCTGGAGGTGGTGAACATCTTTTCGCTGCGCAGTACGGACCCGAAGGCGTTGGCGGCGTCGGAAGAGCCGGTGGGGGCGAGCACGGACGCGGCGATCCGGCGGGCGGCGCGGCGGTGCGACGTGTTCGTGTGCGCCTGGGGCGCGCACGGTCGCCTGGGCGAGCGAGGGCTGCGCGTTCGCCGGATGCTGCGGCGTGTGGTCGAGCGTCCCGAGAAGCTGGTGACGCTCGGCGAGACCGGGGAAGGGCACCCGAAGCACCCGTTGTATGTGCGGGGCGATCAGCCGTTCGTGCCGCTTGATTGAGCGCTGGAGGCGCGGTTCGGTGTGGTGGGGTGCGCACGGTCTGGGGCGTCGTGCGGGCGGCGTCGGATGGTGGGGAACGCGACTTCGTATGATCGGCGGCATGACGATCGGGCAGGGACGGAGCGTGCGTGCGGCGTGGGGTGCGTTGACGTTGATGGCGGCGGCGTGGCTGTGCGTCTCGCCGGCGTGGGCGGCGCCGCGGTCGTTGTCGGCGCCGATTGGGGCGCCGAGCGCGGTGGGCGATGTAGCGGCTGGGAACGAGGAGGAGATCGTTTCGGCGCGTTCGGGGTACGGGTCGCCGCGGGAGGCGGGTGCGGCCGTGCGGCGGGCGGTGGAACGTGCGGATCTGAAGGCGCTGGAGCGATCGGTTCGGATGTCGGAGGCGGTCGCGCGGACGGTTGAGGGCCGTGAGCGGGCGATGGGGCGGTTGTTGAGCGTGCTGGAGCGGTTTCCGCTGTCGCCGCTGAGCGCGTTGCCGGCGGAGGTCGAGGCGGGGGTGGACCGGCTCGAGGCGACGTTGCGCACGACGGTGGACGGTCGGCCGGTGGAGTATGTGGTTCGTTTCGTGAACGATCCGGCGCGGGGCTGGGTGGCGGACGCGGCGGAGCTGGACGAGATCGACCGGACGTACGAAGAGCTCGGGATCGCGCCGTTGGTGTCGGGGCTGCGGTCGGTGGGGGCCGGGATGCTGGTCGATGGTTCGGCGCTCGGTCTTCGGTATTACCAGTGGCTCGGGTTGTTCGTGCTGGTGTTTCTGGCGGTGGTGTTCGATTTCGCGTTGCGGGGCATGACGCATCTCGTGACGCGGCGGCAGTTGAAGAAGCAGACGGAGGCGGAGGTCGCGACCGAGACGGCGAAGCTGATCCGCCGGGTGGCGAAGCCGGTGGGCTTCGCGGGCGGGGCGGCGGTGGTGTACTGGCTGTTGCCGACGTTGAATCTGCCGATCGCGGCGGAGGCGGTGCTGCGGCTTGCGGCGAAGGCGGCGGGGTTGTCGGCTGGCGTGCTGGCGGCGTACCGGCTGGTGGACGTGTTGGCCGAGCACATGGGGCGCCGGGCGGCGAAGACGCACTCGCGGTTCGACGATCTGTTGGTGCCGCTGGTTCGGAAAGCGGCGAAGGTGTTCATCGTCGCGTTCGGGTTGTTGTTTCTGGCCGAGTCGTTCGATCTGCCGATCGCGTCGATCATCGCGGGTCTGGGCATCGGCGGTCTGGCGTTCGCGTTCGCGGCGAAGGACACGATCGAGAACCTGTTCGGCAGCGTGGCGGTGATTCTCGATCGACCGTTCGCGGTGGGCGACTGGGTGGTCATCGAGGGCGTGGAGGGGACGGTGGAGGACTTGGGCTTTCGCTCGACGCGGATCCGGACGTTCTACAACTCGCTGGTGACGGTGCCGAACGCGTCGCTGGTGCGGGCGAAGGTCGACAACTACGGCCGCCGAGCGTTTCGTCGATATCGGACGGTGTTGTCGCTGACGTACGACACGCCGGCGGATCGGGTGGAGGCGTTCTGCGAGGGCGTGCGGGAGATCGTGCGTCGGCACCCGTACACGCGGAAGGATTTTTTCGAGGTCCACATGAACGACTTCGGCGCGCACTCGCTGGACGTGCTGGTGTACATCTTCTTCCGGACGCCGGACTGGTCGACGGAGCTGCGCGAGCGACACCGGTTCTGTTTGGACGTGTTGCGGCTGGCGCACAAGCTGGGCGTGGAGTTCGCGTTCCCGACGCAGACGCTGCACCTGTCGCGAGCGACGCCGAGCGATCCGTTCAGCGGTCGTGGCGAGGAAGACGAGATGCGGTCGATGGGGCGGACGGGCGCGACGGAAGTGATGGAAGGCGCGGAATTTCAGCGGCGGGACGTGTAGGGCCGAGCGGTGGAAACGGTTCGCGGTGACTCGCGGTGAAAGGAGGGGGGCGCACGGAAATGAGGAGCGGCGTCGAGGGGGTTTTGTCGAGGGGGGTGGCGTCGGGCGGCGTCGGGCGAGTCCGAATCGGCACCGAACACCGGATGGTGCGGATGGTTGCTGCGTCGGGTCGTCGATCGCTGCGAATGGGCGCGGGAGGATTCGAACCTCCGAAGGCTGAGCCAGCAGATTTACAGTCTGCCCCGTTTGTCCACTTCGGTACACGCCCGCTTGGGTGCCGCTTGAGAGCGGTCGGAGAGGGTACTCGACCCGGCGAAAGCGGGCAAGGTCGGGAGTGGTGACGGTGGCCGCAACGGGCGATCGGCGGGTGATCGGCGGGCGAGGGATGGGGTGGGTGGCGAGGCGACGGCCGGCGACGGTCATTTTGGTGAGGTGCTGGCGTGGCGTCGGCGTCGGACCGGACGCGAGGCCGAACCGTTTGAAGACAATCCGGGTCGTGCGGCTTGTCGGGGGCGGGGAACCCGGCGATACTCCTCGGAGGTCCATGCCCAGAGCGACGGAAATGCCGCATTCCCGCAGCGCGCCGGACGCGTTCAAGGTTGGGTCGCGCGCCGATCGTGACTCGTCTGCGAGAGGCGGCGGGGCGGTGTCAGATCGTGGGGCGGTATCGATCGCGACGGCGGGGTTCGGGGTGGTGGCGCTGGCGGCGGTGTTGCTGGCGGTCGCGCCGGCGGCGGCGACGCTCGTAGGCGGGGCGGGTGTGCTGATCGTGCGCACGGCGTTGGTGGACATGTCGCACCGTTCGGCGGTGGGCGTGGAGAACGATCTTTCGCCGGACGCGGAGCCGAAGAGCCGGACGATCCCGCGGGCGGCGTCGTCGTTGGTCGGCACGGCGACGGCGCCGTTCGACGTGCGCGCGGCGCGGGGCGCGGGGGCGTGCGATGATTTGGCCCAATCGCGGACGTGGGACGCTGCGGCGTGCATGGATTGTTCGGTGCTGCGTTGTCCGCTGACGAGCCAGACGCCGCCGCCGGTCTTGGCGTGAGTGTGCGCGGGGCCGCTTGATCGGCCGACTGCGCCGTTCCCGCCCGCCGGCTTGGTCCGCCGGGTGAGTCATCATTCATCGTCGAATTCATCGCGTCTCCCCGAGGGGAGCGTGCCTTGCCTGCCGGCGTTCGATCACGTCCGCCGGCGTCTCCCGCGACCCGCGTGCGTTCGGATCGCCGCGGCCGTTCGACGGCCCGGCCTCTTGCGGCCCGCCGCGTCGCGAGGAACGCGTTCTCGCGTTCACGTTCATTCACGGAGCCTCACATGGCCACGTCTGAAATTCCCGTCATCGGTTCGGTGCTCACCAAAGTCTTCGGCACGCGGAACGAGCGGCTCGTCAAGAAGTACTCGACGCGGGTCGACCAAATCAACGAACTCGAGCCCGAGGCGAGGGCGCTGACCGACGCGGAGCTGCGCGAGCGTGTCGCGTCGCTTCGCGAAGAGATCAAGGGCGGGACGAAGCTGGATTCGGTGATGCCGCTGGCGTTCTCGTTGGCGCGGGAGGCGATGGACCGGCACGTGGGGATCCGCAACGCGTTCAACCCGGAGCACCGCGAGCGTTTCGCGGCGGACCGGCTTTCGGATGGTCACCGGAAGCTTTGGGAGGAGACATGCGCGCGGATCGACGCGATGGAGCCGGGCGAGCCGGAGGGCGAGTTGCTGGGCAACGCGGGTCCGGTGCCGCCGTACACGTATGCGGAGATTCCGCACGAGCTGTACGACGCGGTGCGCGAGCTGTATCCGGAGTCGAAGCCGCCGTTCCGTTCGCGTCCGTTCGACGTGCAGTTGATCGGCGGGATGGTGCTGCACCAGGGTTCGATCGCGGAGATGAAGACGGGCGAGGGGAAGACGATCGTGGCGCCGCTGGCGAGCTTTTTGGCGGCGATCGAGGGCAACAAGGTTCACGTCGTGACCGTGAACGACTACCTGGTGCAGCGCGACCGGGACTGGGTGTATCCGTTCTTCCGGGGGCTTGGCATGACGGTGGGTGCGATTCATCCGATGCACACGCAGCCTGAGGACGTGAAGCGTCAGATGTACACGTGCGACGTGGTGTACGGGACGACGAGCGAGTTCGGCTTCGACTTTTTGCGCGACAACATGAAGCGCTCGGCCGACCAGCAGGTGCAGCGTTACCGCGAGTTCGCGATCGTGGACGAGGTGGACTCGGTGCTGATCGACGAGGCGCGGACGCCGCTGATCATCTCGGGACCGGCGCACGAGGAGCAGCCGCGGTACGACCTCGCGGACCAGGTGGCGCGACACCTGAAGGAGAAGCAGAAGCCATGGGACGCCGCGGAGGAGAAGGTCGAGGCGTGCAAGCGCGAGATCAAGGCGACGGAAGGCGACATCCGCAACACGCGGGATAAGAACACGGTTCCGGCGCTGCAGAAGAAGCTCGAAGAGGCGCGGAAGCGGCTTCCGGAGGTGGAGACGGAGCGGGATCGGCACGTGCAGTACTACGAGGTGCAGCGCGACAAGAAGCGTGCGAACCTGACGCACGACGGCATCGCGGAGGCGCAGCGTTTCGCGAACCTCGGCTCGTTGTACGTCGGCGAGAACACGGACCTGCCGCACCTGATCGAGCAGTCGGTGCGGGCGCATGTGGTGTACGAACGTGACACCGATTACGTGGTGATGCCGATTCCGGACCCGTCAACGGGGCGGAACGAGCCGGACGTGGTGATCGTCGATCAGAACACGGGCCGGGCGATGGTCGGTCGGCAGTGGTCGGACGGTCTGCATCAGGCGTGTCAGACGAAGGAGGGGGTGCGGGTTCGCCCGGAGACGCAGACGGTCGCGACGATCACGATCCAGAACTTTTTCAAGATGTACAAGCGTCTGGCGGGGATGACGGGCACGGCGGACACGGAGGCGCAGGAGTTCCACGACATCTACAGCCTGGAAGTGGTGTCGATCCCGACGAACGTGCCGGTGATCCGCAACGACTACAACGACACGGTCTTTCTGAGCGAGAAGGACAAGTGGAGCGCGGTGGTCGAAGAGATCAAGGCGATGCACGACGTGGGACGTCCGGTGCTGGTCGGCACGACGAGCGTGGAGACGTCGGAGAAGCTGTCGCGGATGTTGCAGCAATCGCACGGGATCAAGCACGAGGTGCTGAACGCGAAGCAGCACGAGCGTGAGGCGTCGATCGTGTTGGGCGCGGGGCAGCTCGGGGCGGTGATGATCGCGACGAACATGGCGGGGCGGGGGACCGACATCAAGCTTTCGCCGCTGAGTCGCGAGGAATTGCGCGAGCATTGGTTGCGGCGGGGGATCGCGCCGCGCGAGCTTTCGGTGGAGGACGACACGCAAACGCTGCGCGAGAAGGTCTATCGGAAGGTGGCGATCAAGGAACTGGGGATGGCGAAGCGTGACGCCGAACAAGCGGAGTTCGATCGGCTGGAGCTGGATCTGCTGCGGCATTGGGCGATGAACTTCACGAAGGTGGATCCGAAGCGGATCGAGTCGACGGGCGATCCGGACGCGCTGCGGGCGATGCTGAATGACGACGGCCGCTTCTGGATGCACAACATCGACTGGTATCCGAACGTCGAGACGCTGGGCGGTCTGCACGTGATCGGCACGGAGCGGCATGAGTCGCGGCGCATCGACAACCAGTTGCGTGGTCGGTCGGGTCGGCAGGGTGACCGCGGTTCGTCGCGGTTCTTCGTGTCGCTGGAAGACCCGCTGATGAAGATGTTCGCGGGCGAGACGATGATGAAGTGGCTGTCGCGGGCGGGGATGAAGGAGGGCGACGCGATCGAAGCGGGGATGCTCTCGAAGTCGATCGAGCGGGCCCAGCGGAAAGTGGAGGAGCGCAACTTCCAGATCCGCAAGAACATTCTCGAGTACGACGAGGTGATGGAGCATCAGCGGCAGGAGTTCTACGGCCTGCGGCAGCGGGTGCTGGACGGGCGCGACCTGCGGGACTTGGTGTTCGAGTTCATCGAGGACGCGGCGAGCGAAGCGGTGAACAAGTACCTGGACCCGGACTACTTCGGCGAGCGCGTCGCGGCGTATGCGGTGGAAGCGCTCGGCGTGTCGGTGCCGGCTGAGAAGCTGCGGGGGAAGGAGCGCGACGAGCTGGAAGACGTGCTGCGCCAGACGGCGCGGCAGGAAGCGCAGCACGAAATCTCGATCACGGTGGGCGAGTATCTGCCCGACGGCGCGACGCTGGTGGACGTGGACGAGGTGGGGCTGAATCAGTGGGCGCGTTCGCGTTTCGGCACGGAGGTTCCGGCGTCGGAGATCGAAGAACTCGGCACGCGCGGCGTCGTGAACCGGCTCTCGGAAGCGGCCGACCGGCGGATCGAGAACACCGAGCTTTCGGGGCTCGATCAGTTCATGGTCGACAACTACGGCGCTCGGGAGCTTTCCAAGTGGCTGAAGGAGACGCTGACGATCGATGTGGACGCGGACGCGATCGCGAAAGCGGAGACGCGCGAGCAGGTGGTCGACGACGTGCTGGAGAAGGTGAAGAAGTCGTACGACGATCGCGAGAAGAAGTACCCGGTCGAGTTCCACATGGAGTTGACGCGGGCGCTGATGGGGCAGGACCCGTCGCGGGCAGTGCAGAATCTGCTGGAGGTGGCGAACCGGCGGTACGGCCTGGACTGGGACGAGAACGTGATCCGCTCGAAGAGCCCGCAGCAGGTCGCGCAGGAGCTGGTCGAAGCGTCGACGCGGTTTGTGGAGAACAAAGAGCTCGAGAAGGCGGTGGACGAGGCGTTGAAGTACACCGATGCGGACGAGCTGGAGGCGTTCGTGCGCGAGAAGTACGGGCGGGGCTTGCCGTTCTGGATGAAGCGGTTGAAGGACGACGAGTTCGCCGGGCTGACCCGGGCGGTGGTGGAGAATTGCGTGCGGACGGAGTTGGTGCAGTTCGAGCGTTACGTGCTGCTCGAGGTGCTGGACCCGGCGTGGAAAGACCATCTGTATCAGATGGACCAGTTGCGGGAGTCGATCGGTTTCCGCGCCTTTTCGCAGCAGGACCCGCGGATCGAGTACAAGCGGGAGGGCGCCCGGATTTTCCGCGAGATGATGAACGGTTTGCACGAGAAGGTGGCGGGGGCGGTGTTCCGGATGCGTCTGAAGCCGCAGGTCGGGCAGCCGCGGCGCCCCGGCGGCGCGGGCGTGGGCGGCGGCGGGGGCGCGGGCCAGCGGCCGCCGCAGCGTCCGGCGGCGCAGCAGCGTCCGCCGGCTCAGCCTGCGACGGCGCCGGGGAAGAACGTGGCCGGGAACGCGCCGGCGCCGCGCGGGCCCGGAGGTCTACCCGCCTCCGGTTTTGGCGGCGGGACGATCACCGGGCCCGGGTTCGGCGGGTAGGCGGTCGCGGATCGGCAATCGCGGGTCGGCGAGCGTGACCGATCGTCCAAGCGGGCTGCGCGATCGGACCGGGAGAAAAGGAAGACCCGCACGCCGCTCGACGGAATGTGAGCCTGCGTCGCCACGATCGTTCGCCCGAGCGCGAAGCGTGGGCTGTCTGCGCGAGAGAGACGCGGATGGCTGGCCATGCAGGGTTTGACGCGGCGGCTCGACTCGCGCGCCCGGCTTACGGTCCGAGGAAGACGTCACCCGAGTTGTCGGGGAGACGCGGCTGCGAGCCAGCGGTTCCGACGGCCGCGTCGGGCGCCCAGATGTTGTCGGACGTGCCGTCGGGGCGGACGATGACGGGGCTTGTGAGGAAGCGGACGGAGAAGTCGCGGAAGAGGAGATGCTGACCTTCACCGCGTTGGAGCGCGCTGTTGCGGTTTGCGTCGACGCGGTCGCCGAAGGCGAACTGCTGGGCGACCGGTGAGCGGTCGGCGAGCAGGACGAGGAGCCGTGGGTCGGAGAGTCGGGGGGCCTTGGCGCCGAAGAGTTGATAGGAGTAGGAGACTTCGTTGCTCGACCGCCAGTCTCGGAGGTACTCGGCGGTGCGGCGGGTGGGGGCGTAGCGGTTCATGGGGCTGGCGAGCGTTTCGAGGCGGACGTAGTCGCCGCTGACGAGCGTGAACATGTTGGCCGAGTGAGAGTGTTCGGGCGTGCCGACCTGCCACCATCGCGGCGCGGAGGCGCGGCGGTCGGTCTGGGGCAGTCGGCCGTCGTGTTCGCCGGCGAAGAGGCCGACGCCCATGCCGGCGCCTGCGAGGTTGGCGGCGTTGAGTTGGCGCTGGCGCTCGCGGCTGACGTTGTCGGACATGGGCAGCAGCAGAGCGGCGGAGAGGAGGACGGCGGCGGCCACGGCGACGAAATCGCGAAGCCGCATGTTGCCGCGTGGGTTGAGCGCCGCGTCTTCGGGCAAGGCGGGCGAGAGCTTCGCGAGCACGTCGTCGCTCGTCGGACGCTCGCGTTCAATCGCGGCGAGCGTTCTGCTGACGAGGTCACCGGGCGCGGCGAAGCCGGACGCTGGGGCGGTGGTTTCCGTTGCGTCGACGAGGCCCAGCAAGCGTTCGACTCGTCGGGCGCGTTGGTCGGACGCGGCGTCTCCGTCGCCGAAGAAGGCGTCGATCGCGTGTTTGTCGTCGGCGTTGAGTCGCGTTTGAGCGTCGCCGTCGGGTGCGATGCGGGCGGCGGTGTCGGGGTTGTTCGCATGGAGGCGAGCCATCGTGACGCCGACCAGCGAGGTCGCCGGGTTGTGGGCGTGCGGGGCGTGCGTTTGCGGGACATCGAGCAGCCGCAAGAGGCGATGGACCCGCCGGGCGGCGGCGTCGGTGAGGCCGCGTGCGAGGCGGTTCGTGGTTTCGATTCCGTGCGTCCGACCGTGCGTCGGGTGGTCGGAAGCGGCGATGTGGTCGAAGGCTCGTTCCAACGCTTCGCCCGAGGGGTCGGTCAGCTGGGGGCCGAGGTCGGGGTCGGGTTGGTGTGGCATTTCGTCGCTGCTCATGTCGATGGTTGCTACGTTGCGTGGAGGTCTGGTTGTTCGCGCGGCGGGTGAAAAGGTGAGGGTTGAATTCCGAATGGGCCGCTCGCCTCGGCGGGCGGGGTGACGGACCGAGCGGCTGCGTTATCCCGGACCTTGTTCTCGGGCGGCGGCCTGTCCGCTTTTGGCGTCGACTTGCCGCTGCCAGTGCTTGGCGAAGGACCCGACGGCGGCGTGGAGGCGGCTTTTCACGGTGCCGAGCGGGATGCCCAGGGTGTCGGCCACTTGCTGATATGACAGTCGCTGGAAATAGGCGAGCAGCAGGATCTCGCGTTGTCGGAGAGGCATCTCGTCGAGGGCCTGCTGAACCATGCGGGACTGCTCGGCTTCTTCGAGCGGCATGTCGGGCCCGGGGAGGTCGATAGCCATGAGGTCGACAAAGGCGGGTCCGTCGTCGCCGCCGGCGGACGCGGAGAGCGAGGCGGCTTTGCGGCGATTCTGGCGCCGCAGGGCGTCGCGGGCTTTGTTGGCGGCGATCGTAAAGAGCCAGGGCTTGAATCGCCGGGAGGTGTCGAAGTCGCCGACGCTCTGGTGGATCTGGAGGAAAGTGTCCTGGAACACGTCTTCGGCGAGGGCGTGCGAACCGGTGAAGCGGGTCAGGAAGCGGATCAGCGGATCGTGGTACCGCTCGAGCAGCAATCGGAAGGCGGTCGGATCGCCGTCGATGTGGTCTTCGATGAGCCGTTCATCCGATGTCGGCGAGTCGGCGTGCACGTGGAGGCTTCTTTCCGTCTACCTGATGACCCGGAGCGAGCTACGCACACTTCGGGATGCGACAAAAAATGGTACGGCTGTCGGTCGCGTGTGTTCAACGCGCGTCGTCACAGTGGAAGATGGGTGATCGGACGTTGAGGGGCCATTTCGCCATGGTTTGGGCAAGGATGCGGGGCTCCGCGGGGGTGGGAGGTTGCAGGAAGCGCCGATTTATCCTTGCAACCCGAGCGTATTCGCTGATAATGCCAGAGTCCGTTCCGGCGCTGCGGTGCGCGGACGGTCGGCTTGCTGGGCTTGAGAGTGATCGAGATCGACATCTCCAAAGCGGGTCTGCGGGTGAGGCGGGTGTTCGTCGCACGGCGTGAGGTCGTGCGCGGGATTTGTGTACACGGTTGTGCCTGAACGTCCGACGCAGTCTGACGGCAGGCCCACATGCATTTGAAGGAGTGAGAGCAGCTATGAACAAGCTTTCTTGTACGACCCTTGCGGCGGTCGTCGGCGGTCTGGCGACCTGCACGGCGTTCGCCGAGCGTCTCGTTGAGCCGGTGACGCCCCAGGTGATCCCGGCCTCCGAGATGGCCGCGATCGAGAAGATCGACGCGCGTCTCGCCGGCCAGATGAACGCCTCGAACAACGCGGATCGCCTGCGCAGCGGCGCCCAGTTGGGCGAGGTGCTCAAGAGCCGCGAGTTCGCGGCCGCTCGCTCCGCGATCGGCGACACCTACTCGCACACGATCATCCGGCTCGCCGACAACCCGTTCGGTGGCGCGGCTGGTAACTACCTGCAGTCGGACGCCCCGCCGGTCGAGCCGCAGGACCCGGTGATCGACCCGGACGGCATCCCGGACTCGGGCGACGAGTTCCAGCAGCCGCCGTTGCCGCAGTACCTCTTCCTCTTCGAGGACGGCAACGACTTCACCACCGCCGAAGCTGGCGGCCGCGACTTCGTCGGCCTCGACGTGTTCGTCATTGAATTTGAGACGCTGCTCTCTGACGGCAACGTCTTAGTCGAAACCGCGTTCTTCTCCGACGACCCGGGCCACGGCGGCGATTTCGTCATCCCGGGCATCGGCTTCAACTTCACCGACCCGGACGACCCCAACAACGTGCAGTTCGCGCCGATCGACTCGCTCCGCGCCGACGTCGGCAACAACGCCTTCGGCGACTCGACCGCCTTCCCCGAGGAAGGCGATCCGGGCTGGGAAGACAACATGCTTCAGCACGGCCAGGGCCCCGGCACCGTGGTCGACCGCGGCCTGGTGTTCTTCAAGGGCGGCACGGGCTTCTACGGCAACGGGCTCGTTCCTTCGGACACGTTCCTGTCGCCGATCACCGAGCCCGACATCGTCGGCACCGGCACCCGCGACGGTCAGCCGACGTTCCCGGCCGATCAAGACGTCGAGCTGACCGCGTTCGGCGGCATCGGCTTTGTGTTCGCCGGTCCGGACGGTGAATTCGGCACGCCGGACGACATCCCGGCGACCCTCGGCGGGTACGGCGTGAGCCAGATGACGACCTTCTGGGAGTACGATCCGGACGCGGCGCCGACGACTCCCGGCGCGTGCTGCATCGGCGGCTCGATCTCGTCGGTCGACCTGAACACTTGCCTCACCGGCGGCGGTACGTTCTACGGCGTCGGCTCGGACGTCGCCGACGTGAACTGCCCCGACTGCGTCGTGGCGTTCGACAGCGCTTCGGCGGACGAGGCCTCGACGCTCGGCTTCCTGGACGACCAGCCGGGCGCCGGCGACTTCTCGTACAACGACGGCTGCGACGGCGGCGGCTCGTTCACGCCGGTCGACAGCGCGGGCAACTCGCTGCAGGGCCCGGCCGCGAGCGGCACCGCCGAGACCGTGATCGGTCCGAAGTGGCAGGGCACGCTGGCGACGGCTTCGGTCTCCGGCGAGTTCATCAACGATGCCGACTGGTACACCTTCACCCCGGCCGCCGACGGCACGATCACGATCGACGTCGCCGCCGAGGCTCCGGTGATCATCTCGGTGCTCGCGGGCGACTGCGGCAGCGAAGTGGTCCTCAACTCGGTCCGCGTCGGCGATTCGACGACCGACGGCAACTGCACCGACCAGTTGAAGACGAATGTCTTCGGCGGCGGCGTTGCGCACTACATCGTGGTCGAGGTCGCAGCGGACGTGCTGTTCCTCGGCAGCGGCGCGACGACCGGCGTCACGGGCGCCGGCAACTTCGGCTATGAGTTCCAGGCCACGGTCGGCGCGCTCGAGAACGCCGCGTGCGTCACCGCCGACGCGTGCGTCGAGACCACCTCGGTGGATTGCTTCGACAACCTGGGCGGCATCGCGTTCCAGCCCGGCATCGACTGCGCGACCGTGCTCGCCGACCCCGACACGTTCGGTCAGTGCCCGGACATCTGGGCGGGCGTCACCGCTTTCGAGAACGAGTCGGCCGCGACGCAGGTCTTCACCGACCAGCTCGAGCCGACGATCATCGTCGACAACTTCAACGGCGGCATCTGCGACGGCGGTACGTTCCTGTCGCTGCCGCTCGCTGAGGGCGTGACCACCGGCGGCGAGACCTCCATCTGGCTCTTCGACGCCCCGACCGTGACGGGCGACGACGTTCAGTTGGTCAACCTCTGGCAGCGCGATATCGACACTTGGGAGTACAACCACTCCGGCGGCACGCTCACCGTCGACGTGACGGCGCAGTTCGCGCTCCAGCTCGACGTGGTCGAGATCGACTGCAACAACCTGCCCGGTACGATCGTCGCCGGGACCATCTTCCGCGACATCGTCGCTCCCAACTCGCTGCCGGCGTGCGCGCCCGGCTCGCTTGAAGTCGATCTGCCGTCCGGTATCTATTACCTGCGTGTGACCAACGACCTTGACGAGTCGGCCTCGGCGCTCGAAGGCTTCGGTCAGCCGTCGCGCTACACCATCACCGCGTCCTCGGGCTCGGCGTGTGTGGTCTGCCCCGACACCAGCCGTTCGGACGGTCAGGTCAACACCGACGACTTGCTCGCCGTTCTCGGTGCGTTCGGTCAGTCGGGCAACCCCGGCGACTTCCCCGGCGACACCACTTGCGACGGCAACGTCAACACTGACGACCTGCTCGCCGTGCTCGGTGTGTTCGGCCAGAGCGTCACCTGCCCGTAAGACGGCGGATGACGCGCCGAACGCTTCCCCGGAAGTGATCGGCATCTGAATCAACCGGCGGTCGGCCTCAGGTCGGCCGCCGGCTTTCGTTTTGGTACCAACCGGCAGGCCGCGTGCCACGCCGAGTCGAGCGACCGGCCCGCGGAGGACGAGTTCGGTTCCGGGCCAATCGCCTTGAGCTTCTTGCGGATGCCGTCGGACATCGCTACACTCCGCGGCTCGGCAAATCGAGGGTGATTCGGCGTCGCTCCGCGCGGAGTCGGTTCAAACCGTTTGAGGTGAGACCATCGTTCTCGGTTTCGGGGACGAAGGGTCGTTCTGGTGAAGAACGACGAGGAACAGGGGTATAGGGGCAACAGGGGCGGGAGGAACGGGGGGGCGGCGGTGGCGTGTGCGCCCCGCTGCGTCGACGTTCGACGCACGCTGCTGCGGCCCAGCGGGTGGGCCGCTCTCACACGACCGTTTCGACCGAGCGTCGCGACGGTTCTGGAGGTTCCCGCGATGGTCAGACTCCGTCTGAAACGCATGGGTCGTCGGCATCGGCCGTTTTACCGTCTCAACGCCGTCGAGAAGCGCACGCAGCGCGATGGTCGGGTGCTCGAGAATCTCGGCTGGTACAACCCGGTCGAGAAGAGCGAAGAGAACCAACTCTCGCTGAACGCCGAGCGGATCAAGTACTGGCTCGAGCGGGGCGCGCAGCCGACGGACACGGTCAACGACCTGCTCGCGAGGGAAGCGATCATCGACGCGGATGCGTGGAAAGCCGAGCGCGAGCGGAAGCGTTCGAAGAACTACACGTCTGCGGTCGAGAAGAAGCAGGCGGAAGAAGCCGCGAAGCGAGCGGAAGAAGAAGCGAAGCGCAAGGAAGAGGAAGAGAAGAAGGCCGCTGAAGCCGCCGCCGCCGCGGAGGCGAGCGACGCGGGCGGCGAAGGTGGAGGCGAGGCGTCGTCCGCTGAGAGCGGCGGCTGAATCGTCTTCGCGGCGTCGCCTGCATCGCCGATCGGTCCGCCGCGAGAACGAGTCGTGTCATGAGCGATCATCCGGCGCATGACGAAGCCGCCGAGAAGGCGCCGCCTGCGGTGTCCCGGGAGGATTCCCGTCCGCTGCGGCTCGACGTTCTCTCGCTGTTTCCCGAAGTGTTTGCGGCAGTGTTGGGTTCGAGCATTCCCGCTCGTGCCGAAGCCGCCGGCAAAGTTGAGTATCACGTCACCGATATTCGGAGGTTTGCGGACAACAAGCACAACAAGGTCGACGACCGCCCCTTCGGCGGCGGACCGGGCATGGTTCTGTACGCGGAGCCGTTGGCCCGAGCCGTCGAACATGTGGAGGCCGACGAGCCCGAGCGTCCGGCGGAGCGCATTCTCTTGACGCCGCAGGGCGAGCCGCTGACGCAGGAACTGGTCGGTGAACTCGCCGGGAGCGACCGGCTTCTGCTGATCGCGGCCCACTACGAAGGGCTCGACGAGCGAGCGATCGAAGAGCTGCGGCCGCGCGAGATCAGTATCGGGGACTATGTCCTCTCGGGCGGCGAGCTGCCGGCGCTGGTTTTGATCGACGCGGTGGTGCGGCTGATTCCGGGCGTGCTGGGTCATGGCGACTCGGCGGCGGAAGACAGCTTCGCCCATCGCGGCCCGAGCGGCCAGCCGCTGCTCGACTGCCCGCACTACACGCGTCCCCGCGTGTGGCGGGGTCGCGAGGTTCCGGAAGTGCTCCTTTCGGGAGACCACGGCGCCGTCGACCGCTGGCGGCGTGAGCAGATGATCCGCCGGACCCAGGAGCGCCGTCCCGACCTTTGGAACCGCACCACCGATCAAACCGAGCCCGGCACGCCGAGCGAAAATCCCCGATCATGACCGGCCGCCTTGCCGAAACGAACGCCATCGGAGCCTCACCATGAACCGCCAGCAACTCATCGAAGAGATCAATCAAGACCAGCTCAAGAGCGACGTGCCGCGTATGGACGTGGGCGACACGATCAACGTGCATACGCGGATCGTGGAGGGCGACAAGGAGCGCATCCAGGTGTTCCAGGGGGTGCTGATCGGTCGCAAAGGGCGCGGGATCAACGAGATGATCACGGTGCGCCGGATCGTGGCCGATCAGGGCGTGGAGCGAGTGTTTCCGCTGCACTCGCGGAAGATCGCGAAATACGAGGTGGTGCGTCGGGCCGATGCGCGTCGCGCGAAGCTTTACTTCCTCCGCGAGCGCGGCGGGAAGTCTCGTCGTTTGCGCGACCGTCGCCGGGGTCTGAAGCACGTCGAGGGTCTGAAGACCGTTCAAGGGTGACGATCGCCGTCCGGCGCCCGTTTCCCATCTTTCTCCGAAGAGCGGCCGTTTGAGGACGTTGCGCGCGGTGGGCGTGCCGTTCTTTCGATCGGCCGCTTCCTTCGCACGTGCGCTCCTTCCGGGTCCGCGTAAGGTATTCGCGTGACTTCAATCACCCCAGGCAAGCCCTATCCGCTCGGCGCGACCTTCGACGGCGTCGGCACGAACTTCTCCGTCTTCTCCGAAGTCGCGGAACGCGTCGAGCTCTGTCTGGTCGGGCTCGACGGCGCCGAAACACGTCTGGACCTTCCCGAGCGATCGGGCTACGTCTGGCACGGGTACGTTCCGTCGGCGAAAGCAGGGCAGCGGTACGGGTTCCGGGTGCACGGCCCGTGGGACCCGCGGTCTGGGCGGCGCTGCAATCCGCACAAGCTTCTCATCGACCCGTACGCGAAGTCGATCGTGGGGAACGTCGATTGGAAGCCGCCGGTGTTCGCGCACGATCTCGACGATCCGGACGCCGCGAACTGCGAGAACAGCGAGCCGTTCGTTCCGAAGTCGGTGGTGACGTCGGGTTTTTTCGACTGGGGCGACGACCGGCCGCTGCGCACGCCGTGGGACGAGACGATCGTTTACGAACTGCACGTGCGCGGCTTCACGAAGACGCACCCCGGCATCCCCGACGAGTTGCGCGGCACATACGCCGGTCTCGCGCAGCCGGCTTCGATCGAGTACCTGGTGAAGCTCGGTATTACGGCGGTCGAGTTGATGCCGGTGCACCATTTCGTGCACGACGGCGTGCTGCTCGACCGCGGGCTTCGGAACTACTGGGGCTACAACACGGTCGGGTTCTTCGCGCCGCACGCGACGTATGCGTCGCAGATCGGGCGACCGGAGGCGGCGGCGGCCGAGTTCAAACACATGGTGAAGACGCTGCACGCGGCGGGGATCGAGGTGATTCTCGACGTGGTGTACAACCACACGGCCGAGGGCAGCCACGAGGGTCCGTCGCTTTCGCTGCGCGGGCTCGACAATGAGGCGTACTACCGGCTGGTCGAAGACGACAAGCGGTACTACATGGATTACACGGGGACGGGCAACAGCCTGAACATGCGGCATCCACGGGTGCTGCAGCTCATCATGGATTCGTTGCGGTACTGGATCACGGAAATGCACGTCGACGGCTTTCGCTTCGACCTCGCGTCGACGCTGGCTCGCGAGCTGCACGACGTCGACAAGCTGTCGGCGTTCTTCGACATCATTCAGCAGGACCCGGTGATTTCGCAGGCGAAGCTGATCGCCGAGCCGTGGGACGTCGGCGAGGGCGGCTATCAGGTCGGCAATTTCCCGCCGCTGTGGTCGGAGTGGAACGCGCGGTACCGCGATTGCGTGCGGGACTTCTGGCGGGGCGAGCCGGAAACGCTGGGCGAGTTCGCGTCGCGGTTCACCGGTTCGTCGGACCTGTACGAAGACACGGGCCGCCGGCCGCACGCGTCGATCAACTTCGTGACGGCGCACGACGGCTTCACGCTGCGCGACCTCGTGTCGTACAACGAGAAGCACAACGCCGACAACGGCGAGGGCGACCGCGACGGCGAGTCGCACAACCGCTCATGGAACTGCGGCGTCGAGGGGCCGACGAACGATCCGGAGGTGTTGTCCCTCCGCGCGAAGCAGCAGCGCAACTTCCTCGCGACGCTCCTGCTCAGCCAGGGCATCCCGATGATCTGCCACGGCGACGAGTTGGGCCGGACGCAGCTCGGCAACAACAACGCCTATTGCCAGGACAACGAGCTCGCGTGGATCGACTGGCCGAACGCCGACGAGAGCCTCATCGCGTTCACTCGGCGGTTGATCGAGTTGCGTAACGAACATCCTGTGCTCCGCCGGGCGCACTGGTTCCGCGGCCAAGCGGTGCGCACGTCCAGCCTGCCCGACATCGAATGGTTCACGCATTCGGGCGACACGATGACCGACGAGCACTGGTCGACGGGATATGCACAGTCGCTGAGCATTTACGTGAATGGCCTCGGCATCGATGCGTTCGACGCGGCGGGGCAGCCGATCACCGACACGGACTTCCTCGTCATGTTCAACGCGTCGGATTCGGTGCTCGAGTTCGGCGTTCCGAGGCTCATGCCGTCGTTCTGTTGGCGGCCGATCGTCGACTCGTCGCTGGCGGAGGTGATCGACGAAAGCGACGACAGCCGGCCGATGCTCCGTGGTGGCGGCACGATCACGCTCGAAGCCCGCTCGGTCGTCGTGCTGCGAAACGAAGGCGATCCGCAATGAGCGCCGACCGGAACGATCCATCAGCGTCCGTCGGAGCCGCCGCTTCTGAGCCCGGCGGACGCACGCCGTTGTCGACCTATCGGCTGCAGTTGCACGCGGATTTCACGTTCGACGACGCGGCCGCCGTGGCGCCGTATCTCGCCGACCTCGGCGTTTCGCACATCTATCTCTCGCCGATTCTTCAAGCGGCGCGCGGTTCGTCGCACGGGTACGACATCGTCGATCCGACGGCGGTCGACGCCGATCGCGGCGGGATGGATGGGCTCGAACGCCTGGCCGACGCGGCCTCGAAGCACGGTTTGAGAATCGTGGCCGACATCGTGCCCAACCATCTCGACATCGCGACCGACGAGAACCGCTGGTGGCGCAGCGTGCTGGCGTTGGGCCTCGATTCGAAGCACGCGGACACGTTCGACGTGCGGTGGGAAGCGGGTTCGGGCGATCGGTCCCGCGTCACGCTACCGGTGCTCGGAGCGACGCTGCCCGAGACGATCGCCGACGGCTCGCTCGTTCTGCGGCGGGACGGCGACTGGCCCGCGCTCCGCTACTACGAGCGCAGTTTCCCGCTTTCGGTCGATTCTGTGCGTGAGATGCTGATCGCCGCGGCGGCGGACCATCAGCCGGCGCAGGATCTCGCGGACCGGTTGCCGGAGGCTTCGCGCGATCACGAGCTGCCGGGCGTCGCGAAGCTGTTCAACGACGCGCTCGCTCAAGACGGCGAACTCGCCGAGGCGTTCGACGTTCAGCTCGAGCGCGTCGCGTCGTCGGAAGAGACGATGGCGCGGCTGGTCGATCAACAGCACTACAAGCTGGTGCTCTGGCGCAAAGAGTCGAAAGAGCTCAATTACCGTCGCTTCTTCGACATCAACACGATGATTGGGACGCGGGTGGATCGGCCGCACGTCTTCGAGGCGTTGCACCGATGCACGCTGGACCTCGTCGAGCGGGGTTTGGTGCATGCGCTGCGGGTGGACCATCCGGACGGTCTGCGTTTCCCACGCCGGTATTTTGAGGCGCTCTCGAACGGCGCGGGCGGGGTTTGGGTCGTCGCCGAGAAGATCCTCGAGGCCGACGAGTCGTTGCCGAGCGATTGGTCGGTCGCGGGGACGACGGGCTACGACTTTCTCAACGACGCGCTGGCGCTGATGATCGACCCGGATGCGGAGCGGCCCCTGACGGAGTTGTACGCCGAGCGGACGCGCAGCGAGACCGTGTTCCACGCGGCGGCGCTCGAGGCGAAGCGTTCGGCCGCCCGTGAGTTGCTCGCCGCCGACTTGGGGCAATTGGTCGATTTGCTGACCGACGTCGCGGAGGACGAGCCGCGGCTCGGGTTTGATCGTTCTTCGCTGGCCGAAGCGGTGGCGCTGCTCGCGGCGGGCACGCCGGTGTACCGGACGTATATCGATCCGGACGAGGGCCGCGTGTCCGACGAGGACCGCCGCCATGTGGAGCAAGCCGCCGAGGAAGCCAAGCGTTTGCGGCCCGACCTTGGGCCGGACCCGATCAACGTGATCGTCGAGACGCTGCTCGGGCGTGCGTATCCGAGCGAACGCTCGCGCGCCATGGCGGCGGAATTCGTCGTTCGGTTCCAGCAGTACTCGGCGCCGGTGATGGCCAAAGGCGTCGAAGATACGGCGTTCTACCGGTACAACCGGTTCGTCGCGCTCAGCGAAGTCGGCGGCGATCCGAGCCGATTCTCGCTCGCGCCGGACGAGTTCCATCAACGGGTGCAGCGGCGGGCGGAGGCGTGGCCCGCGGCGATGCTCACGACCGCGACGCACGACACGAAGCGAAGCGAAGACGTGCGGGCGAGGCTCGCGGCCTTGTCGGAGTTCACGGACGAATGGTCGCAAGTCGTCGAGCGGTGGTTCGACGACAACGAGCGGCGGTTCCCTGAAGCGGCGGCCGCGCTCGACGACAACACCGAATACTTGCTTTACCAGACGATCGTGGGCGCCTGGCCGATCTCGGCCGATCGGCTCGTGGGGTTCATGGCGAAGGCGGCCCGAGAGGCGAAGCTGCATACGTCGTGGCGCCGACCGAACGAGGCGTATGAATCGAGCATGGAGCGGTTCGTGCGCGACTTGCTCGACGACGACGCGTTCGTCGACGAAGTCGAGGAATTCGTCGCCGGGCTCCGCACGCCGGGCCGCGTGAACTCGATCGTTCAGGCGGTGCTTCGCCTGACGGCGCCGGGCGTGCCGGACACGTACCAGGGCTCGGAGTTGTGGGACCTCTCGCTCGTCGATCCGGACAACCGCCGGCCGGTCGATTACGACCTGCGTCGATCGCTTCTCGACGAGTTGGACGGTCTGGCGCCGGAAGCGATGTGGCGGACGCTCGAGCAAGCCGACGACCCGGGCCGGGCGAAGCTGTTCACGGTGTCGCGGTTGTTGCGCATCCGCAAGAACGCGCCCGAGGCGTTCACCGCGCAGCCGGGCTACGAACCGATCGCCGCGTTCGGCGAGCACGCGCATCGAGCGCTCGCGTTCGCGCGGAACGACCATCACGGGCACTCGCGTCTCTGTGTGGTCGCGCCGCGGTTGACGGCGAAGCTCGACGATTGGGGCGAGACGAGCGTGAAGCTGCCGGCGCCGGCGTCGGGCTCGCGCTGGCGGAACGTTCTCGACGTGAACGACGCGCCGGCGGGCGTGTGCAAGCTCAGCGACTTGCTTCGCACGGCCCCGGCTGCGGTGCTCGTCGCCGAAGCCGAGTACGACCGCGCGCTCGCGCGGCCGGAGGCGGCTTCGTCGGACGATCGCGACCATCCCAAGCCGCCCGCCGACCTTCCGACCCCGGGTTGACCGATATGCACCGATTCACCGTTTGGGCGCCGAACGCCGACCGTGTCGATATCGTGTTGAAGGGCGAGCGGCTGTCGATGCGTCGCGTGACGGAAGACGCCCACGATCATGCGAACCGCGGCTGGTGGGCCGTCGAAGCGGAGACGGGGCCGGGCGATCGCTACGCCTTTTCGCTTGACGGGGGCGACCCGCGTCCCGATCCGCGCTCGCGCTTTCAGCCCGACGGGGTTCATGGGGCGTCGCAGCTCGTCGGACACGACGCCTACGAATGGCGAAGCGAGAGCTTCCGCGCCGCGCCGCTGTCGGCCGCGGTGATCTACGAACTGCATCTCGGCACGTTCACGGCAGAAGGCACGCTCGACGCGGCGGCGAAGAAGCTCGACCATCTCGTCTCGCTGGGGGTGACGCACGTGGAACTCATGCCGGTGAACGCCTTCGACGGCGAGCACGGCTGGGGTTACGACGGCGTGTGTTGGTACGCGCCGCATCGAGCGTACACGGGAGCCGACGGCCCCGACGCGCTCAAGCGTTTCGTGGACGCTTGCCACGAGGCCGGGCTCGCGGTCGTGCTCGACGTGGTTTACAACCATCTGGGTCCGTCGGGTAACTATCTCGGCGAGTTCGGGCCGTACTTCACGGAGAAGTACCACACGCCGTGGGGCGCCGCGCTGAACCTCGACGGTGAGCATTCCGACCATGTCCGCCGACACATCATCGACAACGCGCTCATGTGGTTACGCGACTATCGGATCGACGGGCTGCGGGTCGACGCGGTGCACGCGCTCCTCGACCGATCGACGACGCACCTGTTGCAGCAGCTGCGCGACGAGGTCGACATGTTGGAGGCGGAGACGGGCCGGCCGAACGTGCTCATCGCGGAAAGCGATCAGAACGACCCGCGCATGACCGTGCCGCGGAGCGCGCACGGCGTCGGGATGCACGCGCAGTGGTCGGACGACTTCCACCACGCGTTGCACGCGCTGGTTACGGGGGAACGAGACGGCTGGTACTACGATTTCGGCTCGATCGGGACGCTGGCGAAAGCGATCCGGTCCGCGTTCGTACACGACGGGACGTACAGCACGATCCGCGGTCGGACGCACGGGGCCGCGCCGCTCGGCGCCGATTCGAGCCGCTTCCTCGCTTACATCCAGAACCATGATCAGATCGGTAACCGCGCGCAAGGCGATCGGATCAATCGGACGATCTCGCTTCAAGAGCTCAAGACGTGCGCCGCGCTGACGTTGCTGTCGCCGTACGTTCCGATGCTGTTCCAGGGCGAGGAGTGGGGCGCTTCGACGCCGTTCCAGTACTTTTCAGATCATCAGGGCGAGGGGCTCGCCGAGGCGGTGCGAACGGGGCGGCGCAACGAATTCAAAGAATTCGGTTGGAAGCCGGATGACGTGCCCGATCCGCAAGATGTCGAGACGTTCCGACGATCGAAGCTGGATTGGTCGGAGGTCGAGGGAGGCGAGCACGCGGACCTGCTGAAGTGGCATCGGTCGTTGCTGGCGTTGCGGAAGGCGACGCCGGGTCTGTCGGGCCGTCCGATCGAGCGCACGGCCGTGACGTTCGACGAGGGCGAGCGATGGCTGGTGATGCGGAACGGGCCGCTCGCGGTGGCGTGCAGTTTCGCGGAGGGTCCGGTGCGCGCGCCGGCGCCCGAGGGATCGGCGATCCTGCTGGCTTCGTCCGACGAGTGCGTGCTCGATGGTGGACGCGTCGCCCTGCCAGCGGGTGGGTGCGCCGTTCTCGAAGCGAAGCCCGACGCCCGGCGGTGAACGCCTCACGGGCGTGTTCGTTGGAGTCGATCGGTGACCTGCCGGGCGGTTCGACGGACGAGTTCGTCTTCCGTGTCGTCGTCAGCGATTTGCAGAAGCCGCGCGCGCAGAGTCGTCGCGTGTTCGGGGTCGCGTTCGACGGCTGCGCCCGCAGCGATGACGGCGTTGCGGCGGAGCATCGCGAGTTTGGCGCGTTTCAGGGCGGAGCGTTCGGTGGCGCGGCGGCGATCTTCTTCGTTCCAACCCAACATTTCGAGCAGGTCGAAGGCGGAGCCGTGCATGACGCGGTCGGCGCGCGGCTCGGCCGGGCCGGCGTCGGACGGTGATGGTTCGTCTCGCGGGGCATACTCGGGTCGCGCGGCGATCATGCCCGCGCGGCCGGTGCGCGCCGAGTTGTGTGGGCACACGTCCTGGCAGACGTCGCAGCCGAAGACCCACTCGCCCATTCGGGAGTGGAAGGTCTGATCGATCAAGCCGCGGTGTTCGATGGTGAGGTAACTGATGCACTTCGTCGCGTCGACGGCGTAGGGCGTGATGGCGTCGGTCGGGCAGGCGTCGATGCAGCGAGTGCAGGTGCCGCAGCGGTCTGGCACGGGGCGCTGGTTCTTTGGCTTGTCGATGCGGAGCGTGGTGAGGACGCCGCCGAGGAAGAGGTAGGAGCCGCGGCGTTGGTGGATGATCAGCGAGTTCTTGGCGGTCCAGCCGATGCCGGCTCGCGCGGCGTGCTGACGCTCCATGATCGGCGCGGTGTCGACGAAGGCCTTGACGCCCGGGTGCGATCCGCCGGCGCGGGGTCGCGTGGGCTCGTCGGCGAGGCCCGCTGCGGCGTTCGCGTCGTCGAGTTCGGCGGCGTACTTCGCGGCGAGCGCGTCGGCGAAGTCGAAGAGTCGGCGCTTGAGGCGCTTGTGGTAATCGTCGCCGCGGGCGTACTTGGCGATGCGGCCGGCGCCGCGACGCAGGTACTCGTCGCCGGGCGGGTCGGCGGGGAACGTGTCGGTCGGGTTGCGGCGCCAGTACTGTTCGGCGACGAGGATCATGGTGCGCGCGCCGGGCATGGCGAGGCGGGGGTCGACGCGGCGTTCGACGTGGTCGGCGAGATAGGCCATCTCGCCGTGCTTACCGGCGGCGAGCCAGGCGCGGAGACGCGCTTCGTCGTCTTCGCCGATGGGCTCGGCGGGGGTGATGCCGACGACGGGGAAGCCGCACTCGCGGGCGAGGTCGGCGACGGCGTCTCCGCGGATGGGGCGCGGCGTCTCGGACTCGCCGGTTGGGTCGCGCTCGGTCACACGCACAGCGTACGCTCAGCGGCAACGCGTCGGCGCGAAGCGATCAGAGGGCGCGGCGTCTCCGGGTCGAAACGGACGGATGAGTGCGGAGCGGCGGGAGCGGCGGATGCCTGGGAACTGATCGCGCTTGGGAACATGCGCGGGGCGTTCGGGCTCGCGCGCTCAGCCGGCGTACTTCTCGTCGTAGGCGGCCTGGTCCATGAGGCCGTCGAGCGGCGCGAGGTCGGCGGCTTTGATTTTGACGAGCCAACCGGCGCCGTAGGGGTCGGTGTTGAGGAGGCTGGGGTCGTCGTCGAGGCGTTCGTTTTTCTCGACGATCTCGCCGCCGATCGCGGTGTAGATGTCGCTGGTGGCTTTGACGGATTCGACTTCGCCGACGCTGTCGCCGGCGTCGATGGATTCGCCGACGTCCTTCATCTCGACGTAGGTGATGTCGGTCAGTTCCTCGACCGCGAATTTGGTGATGCCCATCTCGACGACGTCGCCGTCGGCTTTGAACCACTCGTGGGAGTCGGTGTATTTGCGGTCACTCGGCGTAGACATCCAACGACGCTCCTTTGGACCGACAGCGGTCCGTAAGCAGAGGCAAACTTCGGCTTTCTCCGGCACCAGACGGTGGTCCCCGCGAACGGGTGCGGCGACGATACCGGACGTTGCGGGGCGTCCGCAAGACGGGGGCGGGCGGTGGTCGCGGCGCCGGGCGGCGACAGGACCACCGCATGCGGCGTAGCCGGCGGTGGGGCCCCCATCGCTTGTGATGATTTCGGCGACCAAGTCCGGGCGAGGGCCGACGGGTAGCGAACTGCTCTTGAATCCCCGCGGCAGCGCGGCATACTGTCAACAACGCGCAAGGCCGCGTTCCACCCCAGACTTTCTCCCCCCAGACGGTCGGGCCGAAAGGTCGGGCCGTCTCTCTGTTTTGGGCGGCTGACGCGATGTCGGGCGGCGAGGCGTCGGCGGGGGCCGACTCAGAGATTGGCGCTGAGGCGTTCGAGGCCGGCGAGAGCGGCCTCGGCGTCCCAGCGGGGGTCGGGCCCGACGTGGTTGCTGATGATGCGGCACTCGGCGAAGAGCGCTTCGGGGTCGAGCCTCTTCGCGGTGAGGCCGACGGCGGCGCCTTCCATGGCCTCAGCGGCGGCGCCTGTGCGTTCGCGGACGCGGTCGGCGAGGTCGCCCACGCCCGAGCAGGTGGAGACGGTCGCGACAGGGCCGACATGACAGGTGAGGTCCGCGGCGTCGGCGGCGTGGCGGAGAGCGGCGACGAGTTCTTCGTCACTACGGACGCCCATCCCTCCGCCAGCGAGGGAGGCGGCTTCGCCGATGCCCGCACCGGCGGGAAAGCCGAAGGCGGCGGCGGTCTCCCAGCCGGCGGGTCGGATCGCGCCCTCGTCGCCGTAGAGTGACTCGGAGGCGACGACGGCGTCGCCGGGGTTGAGGCCGTTGAACCCGCCGCCGAAGCCGATGGAGAGGACGCCTCCGTGGCGTGGGGCGACGAAGACGCGGGCGACGGCGCCGGCGGCGTTGGCTTTGCCGACCCCGCTGAGGACGAGGTCGAAGCGTTCGCCGACGGGTCGGGCGCGCCAATCGACGTCCCCATGAAAGCGGACGCGTTCGCCGACCCCGCCGCCGGAGGCTCGTTCGAGCCCGCGGATGACGGCTTCGGCCTCGGCGCGGGCGGCGACGACCACAAGCCAGCGTCGCTCGCCGGCCAAAGCCGGCAGACGACCAATCTTTTCATCACCTCTTGACACAGGGGATACACTACTCGATTCCCAGCGTGCCTATGCACGGAGTTCCGGATTCCCTACCAGGCAGGTACGCGTATTTTGTGGCCCATTGACCGAATGAAGACCGAACATCGTCAACCGCTGACAGCCGTGACGATCGGCACCTTCGACGGCGTCCATCTCGGGCATGCGGAGCTGCTGCGCCGGGCGCGGCTGGCGGTGGGGCCGGAGGGGCGCGTGGTGGTGCTGGCGTTTCATCCGCACCCGATGAGTTTGATCAAGCCGGAGGCGGCGCCGGCGGCGCTGACGACGTTCGACCAGCGTGTGCGGCTGCTGCGGCGGCTGGGCGCGGACGAGGTGGTGAATCTCAAGCCGACGCGGAAGCTGATCGGGACGGACCCGTTCACGTTCATTCAGGATTTGGTCAAGCACTGGCGGCCGGCGGTGTTCGTGGAGGGCGCCGACTTTCGGTTCGGCGCGCGACGAGCGGGGGATGTGGAGGCGCTCGCACAGATCGGCCAGCAACTGGATCGCGTGGGACAGGGGTTCGAGACGATCGTGCTGGACCCGGTGGAAGTGGCGCTGGCGGACGGGAAGCTGGTGACGGCGTCGTCGACGCTGGTGCGGTGGCTGGTGGAGCGAGGCCGGGTGGACGACGCGGGGCGGGTGTTGGGCCGTCCGTACCGTGTGGAGGGCGTGGTGGTGAAGGGGGACCAGCGTGGGCGGACGATCGGGGTGCCGACGGCGAACGTGGACACGCCGAACCCGCTGCCGGCGGACGCGGTGTACGCGGGGGTGGCGCACCTGCCGGACGGTTCGTCGCGTGCGGCGGCGATTCACGTGGGGCCGCGGGCGACGTTCAGCAACGATCGGCGGACGCTGGAGGCGTTCGTGGTGGACTGGCGCGGGCCGGGCTCGACGTCGGTCGAGGAGTCGCCGCAGTATGCATACGGATGGACGATCAAGTTGGACGTGTTGGCGTGGCTGCGCGACCAGGTCCGCTACGATTCGGTGGACGCGTTGCTGGAGCAGATGGGACGGGACATCGAGCGTTCGGGTCGGATCGCGCAGGATCATCTGCGACGGTCGAGCGCGGCACCTGGGACGCCGCCCGTGGTCGCGCAGGGCGCGGTTTCGGAGTGACGTGCGGTGGGCGCGCGTTGCGGCGGTCGGGGCAGAGACGGAATCGCTCGCGTTTCGCGGCGCGTTGAACGAAGGTTTGCAGGCTCATGACCGAGTTGGATTCGACGACGTTGGCGGCGGGGGGGACCGGAGGGTCCTCGCGCGAGGCGTATGTCGGCACGGCGTCGGCGGCTGAGATCGCCGAGCGGTTGGCGGCGGCGACGCGTGTGGCGGTGTTTACGCACACCAAGCCGGACGGGGACGCCGTGGGGAGCGCGCTGGCGATCTCGCGGGCGCTACGGCACGGGTCGATCGAGGCGACGCCGGCGTTTGTGGCGCCCTGGAATCCGCGGTTCGAGCCGGTGCTGGGTTCGACGCCCGTGGTGCATGTGGAATCGGCGGGCGATCTGGAGCGTCGCGAGCTGACCGACGCGGACACGATCGCGGTGGTGGACACGGGCTCGACGAATCAGTTGGGGGTGGCGGCGGAGTTCGTGAAGGCGCGCCGCGAGCGCACGCTGATCGTGGATCATCACTCGGGGGGCGAGGCGGCGCTGGCGCCGATGCGGCTGATCGACACGTCGGCGGCGTCGGCGACGCAATTGGTGGCTGACGTAGCGGTGCGGTTGATGGGCGTGGGGTCGGCGGCGGAGTTGCCGGTTGACGTGGCGGAGCCTTTGTACCTGGGGTTGGCGACGGACACGGGTTGGTTCAAGCATCCGTCGGTGACGCCGCGCGTGTTCCGGTTGGCGGCGGACCTGCTGGAGGCTGGGGCGGAGCACAACCGGTTGTTTACGGTGTCGGACATGTCGGACCCGCCGGAGCGGTTGTTGCTGATGCAGCGGGCGCTGGCGTCGCTGGCGTTGGTCGCGGATCGTCGGGCGGCGGTGATGCGGCTGAGCGGCGCGGACTTCGCGGAGACGGGTTCGGAGCGGACGGACGCGTCGGGGTTGATCGACATCCCGAAGTCGGTGGAAACGGTGGAGGTGGCGGCGTTGCTGTACGAGCTCGACGACGGTCGTGTGAAGCTGTCGCTTCGTTCGAAGAAGTCGGAGCTGTCGGTGGACGTCAACGCGGTGGCGGGGACGTGGGGCGGCGGGGGTCATCATCATGCGGCCGGCGCGACGCTGGGCGTTCCGCTTGAGGAGGCGTGGGACGCCGTCGTCGAGCGGCTGAGTGAGACCATCAACGGCGCCGGGCAGGCGCGGGATTGAGTTCCATGGGTAAACGTCGTTCGTCGTCGCCTTCGAGTCGGGGGAGCGGTCCGCGCGGAGCCGGGCCTGGGGCGCGGGGGAAGAAGAGTGGGGGCGGGAAGAGAGCGGGCGATCGGCCGGGGAAGCGACCCGGGAAGCCCGCTGGGGGCGGGGCGAAGCGTGGCGGGGGGCGCGGCGCCGAGTCGCGCGGCCCGCGTCGGCCGGGCGTGCCGAAGCAGGAGGAGATGCCGTTCGGCTCGCGGCCGGCGGCGGACGAACGGGGCGGCGTGGACGGCCGGGGCGGACGCGAGCGGTCCGATGGAGCCGGCGGCGGCGGCGAGTCGTCGCTTCCCGAGCCGACGCGGCTGGCGGATTCGATCGCGGATTCGGCGCGGCATCCGGATCAGCCGCCGAGGCGGATCGCGTCGAGGTCGCCCGGGCGAGAGGGTGGTGGTCGGCCGAACAAGAACATCCGAGCCGCGGGCGGTCGCTCGGCGGGGCCGCACCGCAAGCCGCCGCTGCGGGTGTTCACGACGACGCTGTGGTCGTATCCATCGCAGCATTACGGGGAACGGGTGCAGGGCGACAAGAACTACGTCGGGGCGACGCCGTCGTGGGTGATCTGGCAGGTGTTGCAGCGGTACACGCGGGCGGGCGATTTGGTGGTGGATCCGATGGCGGGTTCGGGGACGACGCTGGACGTGGCGCGGGACCTGGCGCGGAAGGCGCTGGGGTACGACCTGGCGCCGTCGCGCGACGACATTTTCCGTGCGGACGCGAGGAAGTTGCCGCTCGAAGACGGCAAGGCGGACTTGGTGTTTGTGGATCCGCCGTATTCGACGCATGTGGAGTATTCCGACGATCCGGCGTGCATCGGCAAGCTGGACGCGGTGGTGCAGCCTGGCGACGACCCCCGAACGAACGCGTACTTCGCGGCGATGGAAGAGGCGTTCATCGAGGCGTATCGGGTGCTGGCGCCGGGAGCGGTGCTGGCGGTGTACGTGTCGGATTCGTTCCGGAAGGGCAAGCCGTTCATGCCGATCGGTTTCGAGTTGTTTGCGATCATGCGGGATCGTGGGTTCGCGCCGGTGGACATCGTGGCCGTGTCGCGCGGCGCCGAGAAGCTGCAACGCGGCAACTTTCACAGGGCGGCCGAGGAGGGGAATTTCTTCCTGCGTGGGTTCAACTACCTGCTGCTGATGCAGAAGCCGGCGGAGCGTGCCGAGGGCGGCGACGAGGACGCGGAGTCGGCCGGACGTCGCGCGAAGGGGCGGTTGAAGGCGAACGCGGCGGAGCTGGAGCGTCGATTCGGAGCGAAGGCGGCGCCGCATTCCAATCGGAACCGACCGCCGCGTCCGAGCAAGGCGAACAAGAAGGAATTGCCTGGTCGCGACAAGGGAGCCGGGCCGGGTGGCGAGCGGGCGCAGCGGCGCGAGAAGGGCGGCGGTCCGCTGGGCCCGCGGGCGACGCGGAACACGAAGCCCGGCGATCGTCGATCGAAGCCGGGCGGTCGGCTGTAAGCGAGCGAGGCGGATCGCGCGCGGAGAGAGGAGCGCGGTTCGCGTCGATGGCGCCGGGGCCGCCGATGTGCGCGCCGCGTCGGACAGTTTCTCCGCGCGATGATCTGGAGTCGGCGCGTGGTGGTTCCTACGCTGCGCCATGACTCGAATGACGCGAGAATGTGTTCGTTGGGGCGGCGCGGCGTTGCTGATCGGCATGGCGCCGTTGACGATGTCGGGCTGCACGGGGCTGGAACCGGCGGCGTTGGGCGCGGCGGTGTCGGGCGCGCAGACAGGCGTGACGCTGCTCTCAGACACCGAGGTGTGGTCGTACGAGCTCGCGGAGTTCGACGACGTGGTCGTCGCGGTGCAGGCGGCTGCGGACACGTTGTCGCTGCGTAAGCTCAACGAGCGGGACGATCAGGAAGATCGCTATTGGGTGTACTACCGCTTCCAGGATTGGCGGAAGGTGGTCGTGGAGGTGAAGCGCGAGACGCCGACGGTGACGTCGATCAACGTTGACGTGAAGTCGAACCACGAGCGGGGTATGGCGGGGATGTTCCTGCGACAGGTGTTCGACGAGCTGCGGGAAGCGGACGCGTATCTCGACGAAATCGAAGCCTCGCGGTCGGCAGTGGGTCTTGGCGGGCGATGACCGCGGGACCCGGCTGAAGGTGGCATTGGTTCTGAAGGCTGTCGCCAGGCTTCGGTGTTGTATCTGTCCCGGTGAATCTCGGCTTGTCGCGGCTCACCGCTTTGTTGGGGCGGCGCGTCCTCGCGGGCGCAATGACACGCCCCCGGATGTGTTGCCGGGGGCGTGAACGAATGTGGCTTGATTGGGCAGCGGCGTCCGAAGCCGCGAATTCAGTCAGGCGCAGTTGTGACAGAAAGTGTCGGCCTCGCGCTCGGCTTCCTCGCGCGTCTTGCCGTATTCCTCTTGAATCTTGCCGACGAGCTTGTCGCGGTCGCCCTCGATGCGTTCGAGGTCGTCGTCGGTGAGCTTGCCCCATTGGCGTTTGGCTTCGCCCTTGTACTGCTTCCAGTTGCCTTTGACTTGGTCCCAATTCATGTGCGGGCCTTTCGTTGATGGTGAGAGTGGGTGCGGACGGTCGTGCTCGTGCGTAGTTGCTTGAACAGCCAGCCGGGATCAGGCATTGGCCTTGGCGGCCTCGTTAATCCAGCCCTCGGCGAGCCTGGTCAGCTTCGCGTCGGTGTTCTTCTCTTCCTGCAAGGTGGCGTCGAGAAGCTTGGCCGCGTCGGTTTCACCGAGCATCTTCGCGTAGGCGCAAACGGAGCCGTACGAGCCGATCTCGTAGTGCTCGACTTTCTGCGCGGCGCACACCAACGCGGCGTCCCGGACCGTGGCGTTGTCGGTGTCGCCCAAAAGTCCTTCGGCTTCTTCGACGAGCCCGGCCATCGCTTGGCATCGCTCGCCCGTGGGCTTGAAGGCGAGGCCGGTGAAGATGGACTCGATTCGGTCGCGCTGCTGCTTGGTCTGTTCGAGGTGCTCGGTGAAAGCGTCCTTCAACTCCTTGGACGACGCGGCGTCGGCCATCTTGGGCAGCGCTTCGACGAGCTGTGTTTCGGCGCTGTGCAGGTCTTTGAGCTGCTCGATGTAGAGCTTTTTCAGTGAGTCGATGTTCATTGGTGTTCCTCTCTGAAGAGAGATTTGGAAGTGTTGTGGACGGGTCGGTCGGTGCGGCGTTGCGCGTGTGGCGACCAGCCGCCTGTTGAGTGGTAGGGAGGTGTGGCGGGCTCGGTCGACGCGAGCGGCGGCGAGCGGCGGGGAACCGGGGCGCTCTTCCCGTGGAATCCGCGGCGGCGGGGCTGCGTCTGGGAACGTCGCACCGGCCGGACGTCTGGGTTGAAGCGTCGCCCCGACGAAGCCGAATTTGGAGCAGTCGCAACGGAACGGGTCCGCAACTCCGGCCGCGGCCGGGCGTAGGAGGAGGGCCGGCGTCGGTCGCATCAGCAGCATTCTGTTGAAAAACCGCGGGTTGACCCTGATCCAGCGGCTATCATTGCAGCCGAAGCAGGGCGGTCATTCGGCGAACAGGTCCGGTTTTCGGTCGTACCGCTGAGGAAATGTTGCGATCGCGGTCGAGCGAGTGATTCCTTGCAGAACACGAACATGCGGTGGTGGACTTGGTGTCGAGTGCGGTCCGAGGCCGAATCGACGGTGGGGCGGGGGGCAACTGGGGAAGGGGCGGGGGCGGTTGGGTGGGTGAACCGGGGGGGCGCGGGGCGAGCGTGGAGCGGGGCGAGGAGGGCGGGGAAGAGCTTCGGCGGGGGGCTGGCGTGGGTCGCGGATCGGCGGTCCGTCGGGCGGGGCGAGAAGGTGAGGGGGCGGGGCGAGAAGGTGAGGAGCGCGGCGCGTTGTCCGTCTCCGCGAAGGGAAACCGAGCGCGGCCGTCGCGCAACGGGTTGATAGAAGGTTCGAAGGAGATCAAGCATGTCCATGTCTCGGAAGTCGCGTCGTATTTCGGTGGCCTCGCTGCTGGCCGCTGCGGGATTGTCGCTGAGCGCCGCAGCGATCGCGGACCGTTCGGCCGAGCCGACGCCGGAAGAGTTGACGCAGCAGGCGCAGTTGCTGGAAGCGGAGAGCGTGGCGAACGGCGAGGCGCCGACGCTGATCGAGGCGCCCGAGGCGGCCACGCCCGAGGAGCAGCTCGAGCAGGCTGAGCCCGAGAAGAGCGAGCTCGAGCTGATGCGCGAGGAGCAGAACCGTCTTCAGACCGAGTACTCGCTGATGATGCAGCGTCAGAAGAACATGCTGCTGGAGCTGGAGCTGGAGCGTCAGCGGATCCAGACGGAGTCGTCGTTCCGTTCGACGCAGCAACAGGAAGAGCTCGCGGACATGCGGGCCGAGATCGAGCGGCTGAACGTGGAGGCGCAGCATCGCCGTGCGAAGCAGGAATCGCAGATGGCTGAGATGCAGCGGATCATCGACATGATCAACGCGGAGCAGCGTCTCGAGGACACGCGTCGCGGTCGTGAGCTGGCGAAGATGCGGGCCGAGGCCGAGCGTCTGCAGACCGAGGCGACGCTGGCCAACGCGAAACTGAACGCGGTGCGGACGGAGATGAGTGAAATTCAGACCGAGGCGCAGCGGGAGGTCGCCGAGCTGGAAGCGCAGATGCAGGTGCTTTCTACGAAGGAGAAGGCGTCGGCGATGGTGCTCGACGACATGAAGCACCCGCTGGACCCGATGGTGGGCGACGCGTTGTACGTGTCGGACCGCCGGATCTCGCTGAACGGGCCGATCATCAGCGGCACGGCGGACTGGATCACCAGCCGGATCGACTACTTCAACAACCAGTCGTCCGAGAAGCCGATCTTCATCGTGATCGACTCGTGCCCGGGCGGCTCGGTGATGGAGGGATACCGGATCGTGAAGGCGGTCGAGGAGTCCGACGCGCCGGTGCACGTGGTGGTGAAGAGCTACGCGGCGTCGATGGCCGCGGTGATCACGACGCTGGCCGACCACAGCTACGCGTTGCCGAATGCGATCATCCTGCACCATCAGATGTCGAGCGGCATGCGCGGCAATCTGACCCAGCAGAAAGAGCAACTCGAGACCGGCTTCGAATGGGCCCGCCGCCTCGCCGACCCGGTCGCCGACAAGATGGGCGTCTCGTACGAGCGCATGGTCGAGATGATGTACGAGAACAACTCGGACGGTGACTGGGAAGAATTCGCCGACAAGGCTGTGGAGCTGAAGTGGGTAAACCACGTGATTCACGAGATCCGTGAGGAGGGCATCCGCGAGCAGCCGGCGGACCCGGCGCCGTCGTTCTTCTTCTTCTGGCTGACCGATCCGGAGAGCGCGAACCCGGAGCTGGCGGCGATGCAGCGCGACGAGCGCGGCAACCCGTTCATCCAGTTGCCGCCGCTGCGTCCGTTCGACCACTACGCGATCCACAACCCGGACAACTTCTACCGCTGGTGATCGCGGACCGGTGACGGAAGCGGGGGGGTGAATGGAAGCTTGATTTCCTGATCGGGGCGCCGCGGCGACGCGGCGTCCCGCTTTCGTTTTGGCGATTCGAACGAGTCTCGCCGGCCCGCGGACCCGCTTCGCCAGCCTCAGGGCGCCGGCGTCGGTGGACCGCGCGGTCGCCGAATGAGCGAGCGGATTGGTGAAACCGTGCGGCCGCTCGCCCCAACAACATCGGGGCGTCTGGGGATACGCTGCGCTCTTTCCTGAGCGGGACCATCGGAAGACGAGAGGAACACGAGCATGCGACATCGAGGCGACCGGCGGATCGAAACGAGGAGCGGGGTGCTTCGGCGATATCACATCCGGACGGGGGTCGCCCGAGCGTTCCTGCTGGCGGCGGTCGCGGCGCTCGGCCTCGTGGCGCCGGCGAACGCACAGTTGCAGGGCGGTTCGCAGCGGCTCGGCGAGCCGGCCGTCAACGGCGATGACGTTGAAGCCATGGTGCGGGTGCTCGAACTCGACGAAGAACAGCGGGAGGTGCTGACCGAGATGCACCAGAACTATGTCGCGGAGTTCACGACCGAGTGGGATCGGTTCCAAGAACTGCGGGGCGAGTTGATGGACGAGATCCGTTCGGGCCGAAATCCGGACGCGTTCGTAGCGATGCTGGAGAAGACGTCGGAGTTTCGGCGGTATCGCGATCGTTCGCGGGATTCGTTTTTCGACGACGTGAAGACGCTGTTGCTGGGCGACGAGCAGAGCGAGCGGTTCCCCCGGTACGAGCGGACCTGGCGGCGGATGCACCTCAGCGACGTTGACACGGGCGCGTTGTCGGGCGGCGCGGTGGACCTGATTGAGTTGGTCGAGCGGCGCGACGTTCCGGCCGAGACGCAGGAGGACTTGGCGGCGGTGCTGGATCGGTACGAGCGCGAGTTCGACGAGATCGTGAAGAGCCGAATGGAGCTTGCCGAGGATTTTTCGACGCGGCAGATCGAGCTGTTCGAGAAGGACCCGAATCCGATGTCGCATATGGACGCGTACGGCGAGATGCTCGACGACGTGCGGGAGCTGGTGGTCGAGTCGCGCGAGCTGACCGAGCGGTATCAGCGACTGGTGGCGGCGGTCTTGCCCGAAGACGAGCGGGCGGCGTTCGAGCGCGAGTTCAAGCGGGCGTACGTGCCGAAGGTGTACGGCCCGAGTTCGGCGACGGAGGCGTTCGACACGGCCGCGGAAATGGGATCGCTGAGCGACGAACAGCGAGAAGGGCTCGAAGAGCTTCGAGCGCGGTACGAGCGCGAGGCGGGGGCGCTCAACGACGATTGGGCGGAGGCGCTGCTGTCGTTCGAGGCCGAGCGGATGACGGTGATGGACGCGTTCGGCCCGGGCGGCCCGAGCGACGAAACGCTGCGGGAGTTCGCGACCAAGCGGCGCGACCTCGACACGGCCTACATCGTGCGGCTTCGGGACGAGGTGCTGACCGAAGAGCAACGAGAAGCGATCCCCGACCCGGCGATGCGTTCGCGGTGGCGCGACGTGGAGTTTGGGGGGTGAGAGGCGAACGATCGGGGTGTTTTCGGCGTCGAAGCGACGTTCGCTGGTCGTCGGATCGACCGGCGCCGACGGTCGCCCCTTGCTCTGACCGATCGAAAGGCTGGGCCGGGTCGCGGAGGATGCGTCGGCAAGAGGGGCAGTGGGGCGGGCCGTCGGTCCGCAGGAAGCGGGGTGGTGTCGAAAACCCGCGGTGGCCGGAGCGGGGCGAGATTCCCCGCGGGCTTCTCGCGGGGCGTTCCTATACTTGGGTGTGATGCAGCACGTTTCTTCGTCGAGCAATCTCCGAGCGGCCGCCGCGATCTCGGGACATGTCGATCCGCTTATGGCGGCGGAGAACTGCGTGGAGGAAGTGCTGACCGGCAGTGGGGGTCTTGCCTCGTCGGGGGGTGCGGGCGGCGGAGCCGGCGGGGCGACGGCGGCGACGCCCGCCGTGGACCTCGCGCTCGCGTTCATCGGGGGCGATCACGCGCAGCATGCGGACGAGATCGGGCGGTTCATCCGACGCGAGCTCGATCCGGGCTGCCTGCTGGGTGTGACGGCGACGGGTATCGCGGGGCTCGATCGTGAGATCGAAGAGAGCGCGGGGGTGTCGCTGCTGGCGTTGTCGCTGCCGGGGACGTCGCTTCGCCCGTTCTCGTACGCGGAGTTGCCGCACGCGGCGCCGGACGATCCGGAGGCGATGCGCGACCTGGCGGAAGCGGTGGGGGCGGGGCCCGACTTGCGAGGGTTGTTGTTCTTCGCCGATCCGTATTCGGTGCCGGTGGCTCCGGTGGTTCGTTCGTTGTCGGCGTTGTCGAACGCGGCGCCGGGGGTCGAGCGTTGCCCGGTGATCGGCGGGATGGCGTCGACGCCGGGCGGTCCCGGGAAGAACGCGCTGCTGTTCAACGGCAGCACGGTGCGCTCGGGCGGGGTGGGGGTCGCGATATCGGGGGACGTGACGTTGGACACGCTGGTGTCTCAGGGCTGCCGGCCGATCGGCGAGCCGATGGTGGTGACGAGCGCGAAGCGGAACGTGCTGATGCAGCTCGGCGGGAGGAAAGCGATCGACGTCGTGCGCGAAGTCGTCAACGAGCTGGACGAAGACGAGCGGATGCTGCTCTCGTCAGGGCTGTTCGTCGGTCGGGTGGTCAACGAGTACAAGCAGCGGTTCGGCCGCGGCGACTTCCTGATCCGCAACGTGCTGGGCGTCGATCAGAACTCGGGCGCCGTCGCCGTTGGAGACGCGTTGCGTGTGGGGCAGACGGTGCAGTTCCATCTGCGCGACGCCGAGACGGCGCGGGAAGACTTGCAGTTGCTGCTGCAATCGGAGGTGCTGAAATCGCCGGCGGCGGCGGCGCTGATGTGCACCTGTTCGAGCCGCGGCGAGAGCCTGTTCGATTCGCCGAACTACGACGCGTCGGCGGTGACGCGGTGGCTGTCGCAGCCGGCGGGCGTCAAGCCGGACGCCTTCCCGCTTGCGGGCTTTTTCGCGGGCGGCGAGATCGGGCCGATCGGGCGCGAATCGCACGTGCACGCGCACACCGCGTCGGTCGCGATCTTCCGACCGAGCAGTTGAGAAGCGAGAATCGGATCGAGGTTTCGCCGGCTTTTGGTCGTCGAGGCGGCGTTATTCCGCTTCGGTGGCTTTGCGGGCGGTGGGCGAGGCGCCGCGCGGCGCGAAGATCGCCGACGCGTGGACGAGCGGCTGGTCTTTGCGCACGCGGACCGGGCCGTCTTTGATGCGTTCCCAAGCGCTCTTGGCGTTGGACTCGGCGTACTCGAAGCCCACAAATCGGCGGTCGAGTTCACGGGCGACGACGCCGGTCGTTCCCGAGCCGAGGAAGGGGTCGAGCACGAGGTCGCCCTCGTTCGAGCAGGCGCGGATGACGCGTTCCATGTACGCCTCGGGGATCTGGTTGTCGTGGTTCGCCCGGCGTTCCTTGTTGTTGCCCTGAACGCGACCGAGGTACTTGCCGTACCAGACGTCCATCGGTACACGGAGACCCGAGCGGCCGACTTTCTTGTTCATCGTGCGCGGGTCGAAGTACGTCGTGGCGCGATCGGAAAGTTCCAGAATCTCGTCGACGTTCCACGTTCGGTTCTCGCGGTCTTTTGCGAAGTACAGGACGTGCACCTTCGAGTTGATGAACCGGTTCATCGTGTTCTGACCGAAGCGGTAGTGCCAGACGCACCAGTTGACCATGTGCAGGCGTTCGCGGGGGTTTCTGTCGGCGTCGCGGTCGCCCTTAAGGTGGACGACGATCTCGGCCGCCCAAGTGTCGGGGATGTTGATCCAGAAGGAGCCGTTCGGCTTGAGTGCGCGGACGCAGCCGTCGAGCCAGCGTTTTGTGAAATCGAGGTACTCTTCGTCGGCGAGCTTGTCTATCCAGGCGTCGCCGGCGCGGTGGCGGTCGTAGTCGCGGGCCCAGTTGAACGGCGGGTCGGCGAAGATGAGATCGACGGCGCCGGGGTTCGCGGGATCGCCGCCCTCGAAGAGGTCGGGTGCGGTGGCGAGTAGGTCGCGGCAGTCACCGACGTAGATGCGCGCATCGGGATCGGCGAGCGGCCGGTAGCGCGGTTTGGGGTTCTTGGCGGCGGGGCCGGTGGTTCGCCGATCGCCGGCCGCGGATGAAGCGCGTTCGGAGGGAGTCGCGGTCGTGTCGCTTTGACGTGGCATGGCGGGAGTTCGCTTGCTGTCGGCGTTTCGGATGGGTTGGGGCCGAGGGTCGGTGGGCGCCGAAGCGGGTGGTGGGGTGGCGCCGCTTGGTTCTCGCGACGGCGTGAGACGTGTGACGCATACCGTAGCGCCGTTCGGCGTCCGGCGCAAGCGCGAGCGCGTGTCGTGTGGATTGGGGCGGTCGCGGGAATGGCGTCGATCGCGCGAGGACTTGGGGCTTAGGGCTCGGCGGTGGAACGCTGGTTGAACGTGCCGTACATGCGGTCGCCGGCGTCGCCGAGGCCCGGACAAATGAAGCCGTGCTCGTTGAGGCGCTCGTCGAGCGAGGCGGCGTAGATGGGCACGTCGCGATGGGCGTGGGCGAAGTTCTTGACGCCGGGCGGCGCCGCGACGATGCACATGAAACGGATGTCGCTTGCGCCGGCTTCTTTGAGCATCGCCGCGGCCCGGACCGCCGAGCCTCCGGTGGCGAGCATCGGGTCGAGCAGGATGACCGGGCCGGCGTCGAGGTCGGCCGGGAGTTTCGAGAGATACGTGGTCGGGCTGAGCGTTTCTTCGTCGCGGAAGAGGCCGATGTGTCCGACGCGGGCTTCGGGCATGAGGTCGAGGACGCCGTCGGCCATGCCGAGACCGGCGCGGAGGACGGGAACGATCGTGACGGCGCCGCGGATGCGTTTCACGCCGGTGCGTTCGAGCGGCGTCTCGACGGTTTCGTCGAGCGTGGGAAGCGTGCGGGTCGCCTCGAAGAGCATCAGCCCAGCGACCTGGGCGAGCATCGCTCGGAACGGGCGGAACGAGGTGGTGCGGTCGCGCAGTTGCCCGACCTTGTGCTGGATGAGTGGGTGGTCGAAGAGCGTCAGGGTGGGGAATTGGTCGTGCTCGTGCGGCATGCCGGCAAGGGTAGCGGGGCGGGACGAGGCGAGCCCGACACAGGCTCGTGGCGAGCGGGCGTGCGGGCGTGGTGGCGAGCGAGCGACGGACGGTGGCGGAGCCGAGGCTGCTCAGCGGCTCGGCGAGTAGAGCGGCGGGGCGAGGTGTGGGCGGATCGGTCCGATCACGCGTTCGAGTCGCTCGCGACATCGAGGCGGACGGTTGATGCGGTTGACCGATCCGCCGTTGTTGGTACGATACGGGGCCTCCGAGCCGGCGCTTTGTGTTCGGCTCGGCTGGCGTCGTTGGCGCCGACATTCGTTCCCATGGGGCCGTAGCTCAGCTGGGAGAGCGCTTGCATGGCATGCAAGAGGTCGTCGGTTCGATCCCGATCGGCTCCACTTCTAAAGCCTTGAGAAATCAGGACTTACGACACCCGGCAGAGGAAACACCGAAGGCAAATTGAGGGTCGCGAGTTGGTCGCGACCAATTTGATAGGGCCTGTGACGCCCATTCGGAGTTTCCGGACATGCCGCGATTCAACACACGACCAACGTCGAAGCGCCATCGGAACGGGCAGGCAGCGCTGACCCTCCGCGGGCATCGGGTCTACATCGGTCCCTTTGGCTCGGCCCTCGCCTCGCGAACGGAATCCATCCTGATCGCGAAGTGGCAGCGGCAGGGCTACCCCGACAACGCAGACGGATTGATCGACCGGCTTCTCCGCGACGCCAAGCGCGAGGCCCGGCGCGAGCTTCGCATGCTCGATCCGGGGGACGATCCGAGCACTATGGACACCGGGCCGGACGTGCTCGAAGTCGTCGTCGCGTTCGTCGATGACCGGATACACGGCCCCAACCCGGTCGGGCCGTCGAGCGCGCCGCTGTACCGCGCGGTCGAGACGGCCGTCCGGGAGCACCCGGCTTTCGCGCAGACGCTCGCGGACGACCTCGAACTCTCCGACCTCGAACGGTGGCGGGAGGCGATCGCCGAGGACGGCACGCGCACCCGGGGCACGGTCAACCGCTACATCGGCAAGGTCAAAGAGGCGTTCGCGTGGGGCCGAGCCCGGGGACTTGTCGCCGAGGACGTAGCGGCACGCGCCGCCATGCTCCGCCCGCTGACCAAACACGCGCCGGCGGCGAGCCGCTGCCGCACGCCGCGATCCCGCCGGGTCGTGTCCGACGCCGATATAGAGGCCGTGTGCGATCGCCTGACGCCGACGAAGGCCGATATGGTCCGGCTTCTCCGGGCGATCGGCTGCCGGCCGTGCGAACTCTGCGAGCTGCGCGGCCGGGAACTCGACCGCTCGGAGTCGCCTTGGCTGTTCCGCCCCGGCACGTCCAAGGTCGCCCACCACGGAATCGCCCTCGCGTATGGCATCGACCCCAAGGCGCGGGCGCTCATCGAGCGATACCTAACCGACGACCCCAGCGCGCCGCTGTTCACGACAGACCGCGAGCAACGGGCGCGCTGGGAGGCCCGAGCCCGGACCGGGCGCGGAACACTCGCGACGAACCACCGGCGCGACACGTCGCGTCGTCTCGCGGGAGACCGGCGAGTGACTCGCACGACCTTCACCGCCGAGCGGATCACGCGGGCGATCGCTTCGGCCATCCGCGAGATCAACCGGGAGCGTAACCGTCGCGGCGAGACGCCGATGGAATGGTGGACCGCCTACGACCTCCGCCACACGAAGATCACGGCGATGGAGCGGGCCTTTGGTATCGCCGAGGCGAGCATGGCGATCGGGCACCGCACGGTCGATATGACGCGCAACTACACCCACTCGGCGGCGGAACGTGCTCGGCTTCTCGCGGCCCAAGCGGTGTAATCACGCCGCCACGTCCGGGACCGCAGCCGCGAGGCCGCGCAACGCCCGCTCGCCCCGCCGGTCGTAACCGGCGGTCGTGCGGGTGTCGGCGTGCCCGACGAACTCGGCGGCGATCACCACGTCGCCGGCGTCGAGCGCGTCGGAGACGAACGAACGCCGCCAGTCGTGGCAAGTGACGGCGCGCACGCTCGCGAGCTTGGCCGCGGCGGCGACGATCCGGGCGACGGTCGTGGGCGTGATCCGCCGGTGAGGTGTGCTGACCGCGCCAGCGCGATCGCAGCCGACGAACAGCGGGCCGGGATCATCGCCGCGAACGGCGCACCACTGCGCCAGCCGGTCCGCGGCCCCTTCCGGGAGAGGCACGCGGCGCGTGGTGCCGCCCTTGCCCTTGACAGTGACGGTCCCGGCTGCGCCGTCGTATTGCTCCCGGTCGAGCCCAGCTACCTCCGCTCGGCGAAGGCCGACCGCGAGCAACGCCAGCACCGCACCATCGCGCGCGGCCTTGTCGGTTTTCCCGGCGGTCGCGGTACGGATCATCGCGCGGCGCTCGGCAGGCGTGACATACCGGCCGGCCTTGACGTTCGATCGCGCACGCTGCCCCCGAAGTGCGCGCTTTAGGCGGCGTTCGGTGTCGGCGTCGATCCTCCCGAGGTCGAACGATGCGGTGAGGACGCCCCTCGCCGCGGAGAGAACGAGATTCCTCGTCGATGGCGCAAGGTCAGAGCCGACGATGGCCGCACGCATCGCCTGCGCGTGTGCGGGCGTCAGTTCGTGCCACGGAAACGCCCGGGGGTCCGCGTCGATATCGACCGCCGCGAGCGCCCGACGCAGCGCGTGAACCATCGCCCGGCGGCTGTTGGGGCTGTTGAGGCTCGCAAGGTAGGCCGTCGCAGGGTCGGCGCGGGTGGGCGCATCAAGGGCGGGGGCGGTCCGAACGATCGTGGGGGCTGGGTCCATATGTGGAATGTGCGCCCGTATCTGCGGGCGCCAAGCGAAGAATTTTTTCTTTGCTTTATTACATGCGGCGGCCCTTCGCATATACGCGAGACCCTACGGAAACACCCAGCCGACAGGCATTTGCGCCGACCCGTCTTTTCGTCGGTTGTCGCGTGTGTCAACTCTCGCGAGACCTCCGGACGTTCGGCGACCTTGCGGGGTTGCGGAGTCCGTGCGCGGGTGTATAGTCCCTCGCGTACACGGGCCGACGACGCCCGAAGGATTGAACCTTGAACAACGGAGCGAACCATGTTGGCGACCTGCCCAGCGGCGTTAGCGATCCCCGTGCGCGACGATCCCGACACTCAACCGACGATGGCGGTTCTTGTGCCTCAACCCGACGCCCGAGAGGCGACGGAGCGAGCGATCGCCGAGGCCCGAGCCGAGGCGGCGTCGCGGTTCGGCGGGGCTTGCACGCTCGGGATACGGGACGTGCTCACGAGTCGCGGTGTTGCGTGGGTGAACCTCGCACCAACGGCGAGCGCGAGCGAGTGAACGGCGGCCCGCGACGGCCGCGGAAGGCTTAGTGAAGAAGACCAAATCGAAGGGCCGGATGATGAGTCCGGCCGAAGTCGCTGGTGTGCTCGGCGTGAACGCGCGGACCGTCCGGCGGCTCATCGCCGAGGGTTCGATCCCGGGCGTCCGGGTCGGGCGCGTCTACCGCATCGACCCGGGCGACCTACAGCAGTTCATCGCCGCCGGCGGCACGATCGGCCACGACCGGCAGCCGGCGGCGCTCGGGGCGGGGGCAGACAGCGGGCGTGATCCCGCAGGAACTCACGATTGATTGACCTTGACCACGGCCCGCTCGTTCTCGTGAACGACGCGGCGGCCCAGATGAATCTCGACCCAGCGCACGTCCGGCGACTCGCCCGAGAAGGCAAGCTGCGGGCGGCGAAGTGGAGCGGGCGAATCTTCCTCGACCCGAGCGACGTTGCGGCGTACCGAGCGCGTCCGAATCGGCGGCGGCGGGGGGTGCGGCGATGAATCCGGCATTGCTAAGGAAGCGCCGGGCCGAACTCGCGATCGCGAGCGATGACGACGTGTTCGAGCCAGCGGACGACGCCGATCCGGAACTGATCGACGACCTCGACGACCGCTTCGATGAACTCGAAGCCGACGGACTCGAAGCCGACGACGATCCGGATGACGACGACTTCGACCACGACGACGACTGACGGGGGCGCATCAGAGCGCGCGGCGGGTGCTCGCGCCTACTTCGCGAGACGTTCTCGCCCGCCGCACGCCGCGTTCGGTTGACGCCGAACGCCGCGTTTCCCAGCACGGCGTACCCACGGCTTTTCCGGGGAAACTGCTGCGCCGAGCTTCGCGGCCTTGGGGTGAAACCCGGGGCGCGCGATTTCTTCTTCAACAACCGCGCTCGCCAGTGGGCGCGGACACTTTGGTGGTGCAGCCCGCCGGATCGGACCTATGGATGAGAAACGAGCGAAGGCGCAGGGGGAAACACACCGGCTGATCGACACCGACCGGAAGGGGCGGCGGTTGTCGGTCAAGTCGATCCGTGACTTCGATGCGGTCGCCGAGCGATACATGGAAGCGGCGGGGTCGTTTGTGCAACCGGGCGTGCCCGAGACTCGCGTTCCTTGTTTCGTGTATTGGGGGGGGCAATTCTACGACTGGTGCCCCGACGCGCAAACACATCGGCTACTGACCGACGACCAGCTACACCGCCGGCTCCGATGGTTCTTGACGAACATCGAGGCCCACCGCCCGCGGAAGGATGGCGAAGGCTGCCGCGTCGAGCGATTGGAAGTGCGCGCGTCGCACGTTCGCGAGCTTGCCGACGCGCTGCGGTTGCACGCCGCGCCTGCTGTTCCCGAGGGTCTGCGACCGCCGTTCTACCTCGCAGCGGGGAGACCGCACCCGGACCCCGCGCGGACGGTCGTGTTTCGTGATCGGGTCGTGACGATCGGCCGCGACGGCTGGACCAGCGCGCCGCGTCACGTCGCGCTGTTCGCGCCGGCGGCGCTTCCGTTTGACCTCGCGACCGACGGGCAGTACCCGCAGAGGTTCATGCACTGGATTCACGACCGCTTCGGGCCGGACGAAGCCGAGGCCGAGCGCGTGGTGGACTTCCTTCAGGAGTGGATGGGCTACCTGCTGATCGGCGCGTGCCCGATCCAGCGGGCGATGTTCCTTCGGGGCGGGCCGCGGACCGGCAAATCGACACTCGCGGATATCTGCGCGGCGTTGGTCGGCGAGCCGCTGACGGCCCGGGTTCCGGTCTCGACCTTGGGCGGCGACTTCGGGTTGCAACCCGTTATCGGGAAACGGCTCCTGGTGCTGCCCGATATGAGCCTGAACTTCAGCGGGCAGGGCAAGGCCACTGAGAAATTGAAGGCGCTCATCGGCGGCGACAATCCCGGCGTCCCACGGAAGAACAAGACGAACTATGAAGGCGTGATCGAAGCGAAGGTGATGGCGGTATCGAATCAACCGATCGACCTCAAGGATGCGAGCGGCGCGCTCGCCGAGCGGTTTATGACGCTGCCGATGGAGGCGGGTTTCGTCGGCGAGGAACGGCCCGAAGTCCGCGATCAACTCATGGCCGAACTGCCGGCGATCGCGCGATGGGCGTTGGATGGGCTTGTCAGGTTGCTCCGCCGCGGGCGGTTCGATGAGCCGCCGATCGTGAAGGCCGAGCGGACGGCGATGCGGGAGGCCGGGGGGCCACTCCGTGCGTTCGCCGATGAGTGCGTGACCTTTGGACCGGGCGAAGTGCCGGTGGCGGACCTGTATCGCGCCTACCGGGTGTGGGCGATTCGGGAAGGCGACCGGCCGACGACGCGGGCTCGTTTCTCGCGCGAGCTTGGTGCGACGTTCCCCGAGATTCGGCACGTCCGGGTGGGTCCGGAGCGGGTGCGGAGCATCCGGGGTGTCTCGGCGGTCTCTATCCCCGATGGTGACGGCCTCGACGACGATGGGAGTTTCGACTTCTGACCGACCAGTAGACGCGGCCCTACCGGCCGGGCTACTGGTCGCCTACTGGTCGGGCCGCGGATCAGGGGCCGAAGGGGGTCCGGAGGCGTCCAGTAGACCGGCAAAAAGACCAGTAGGCGACCAGTAGACACATCGCTACTGGTCGGGGGGAAAGCGGCCTTGAGAGGCTAGAAACGGCGATTTGTGGAGATTCCGACCAGTAGACCAGTAGGGACCCATATTGAAATGAACAACAGGAAAAACACCCGTATATATGCCTGTGAGCACCTGATAGGCGAGTCTACTGGTCTACTGGTCATCCCCTTGAATGGGGGGTTGTCTCGCGGGTCTCGCGGACGGGTGCGGGGACCGCCCGAGTGTGCCCCTGTGTGTGCTCCCCACGAAAATTTCAGGCCCTAACGAACACCTCACATAAACCAAAAACCGAACAGCCGGCCCGATCCGGCGGAAACCGAACATGAACCAGACACCGAAAGACCTTCTCCCGGCCTTGCTCGAAGCCGCGCCGGCCCTCCGGTCTCGCGTCGAACGCCTCGACGCCCTCGCGGCCCGCCTCGACGCCGGAGACCTCGACCACGACCAACAGGCCCGCTGGGCGGCGCTGACGTGGCGCGAGGCCCGACGCCCGCGGCACCCGAGCGTGCCGGATCATCTCGAAATGCAGCGACTGCTACTCGCGCTGTGCTACGAACCCGCGGTGAACCTCGACCGCGACGGGACGCCCACAGGCAGCCTCTCGCCGCTCGACGAGCTTCTCGCTGTCCCGTGGGTTGTCGGGAGCTTCACGCAGCCTCCGGCCGAGCGTGCGGCTTTCAGCGCGGAACAGTTGTTGAGGCAGTACGCCGCCGGGCCGGACGTAATGACCGAGGCCGACCACGCGATCCGCGAGGTGATCGAAAAGTTGACTGCAATCGACGTCGAACAATCAGCACACGCCTAACGTAGGACCGACGACCCCGCCCGCACCCCGCGGGCTCACCACCCTAGAGGCCGCCCCGACGTGGCCGGAAGACAGAATGACTTCGCAAGCGACGACCTCGCTTTCCCTCGAAATCCGATCCATCCTTGGCTCGCCCGACCGAAGTTTCGTCCCGCCGGAGGGCGACCCGGCGTTGCGAACGGGCACGCTCGCGACCGACTCCGAGCGCTACATCCTTGAAGGCTGCGCCTCCGCATACGACCGCGCGGTAGAGGTTCTCAATTCGTTTATGAGCCGCGCTACCGCCATCGACCGCGACAAGCGATTGAGCCCGATCGGCCGACTCGATGCGCTGCGGGACGCCGCATCCGAAGCGATCGACGAAGCCGCGGAGCGAATCCCGGCGAACTTCGCGGCCCGCGCCGAACTCGCGGCGGAGCAAGCCCAATCTGCGATCGAACGGGAGACGAACAATGAATCGCAGTTCCCGGCTCTTAGTTGGGCCGACAGGTTCGCCGTGCTCGACCGGTTCCGGAACATCGCGGGCGACACCGAGCTTTACAGCGAAATCTACGACGCCATCGACGACCCCGACGGGGCCGCGGCGGCCGCGGCGGTGCTGGGTTTGCCGAGCCGGTTCCTCCCGATCGACGCCGACCGGCTCGCCGAGCTTCGCCTGAAATTGGCCGCGGAGGTCAACCCCCAAGCCGCGCGAAGGCTCTCGCTGTTCTCCGACGCGGCCGCGTTTGCTCGCAGGATGGAACAAGCGGCGATCGACGCCGTCCGTTCGCACTCCGGCGGGCAGCACGATCGCCCCGAGCCGGGCGAGCCCGTCAGTGATCCGCTCGCGGAGATTTGATCGGTGGCGAAGCAAACTTACATCCAAGTTGAAACCACGCCCGAGTGGCAAGGCCCGCCCGAGCCGTCGAAGGCCGAGCTATCGCCGCACCACGACTCGGAGACCGGGAAGTTCATCGCCGGCAACAAGGCCCGGCGAGGCAAGGCCACTGGCGCGCGAGGGCCGTACCGGCGAATCCGCGCGCTGCGAAGCCAGATTCTCGACGCGGCGGAGGACGATGAGGGGGGCATCGCCTCATTGTGGCAGGTGCTCGTGCGGATCGCCCACTCCGACTCCGCGACGCCGGGCGAGCGGATTCTTGCTGCGCGGGTTGCGTTGGAATTTTCGCTGGGGCGACCTAGCGAGAGCCCGGACCTTCTCGCGGACGCCGAGGCCGTCTTACGTCAAATCCAAGCGGCCCAACAGTCCGCGCCGCTGGAAGGCCACGAATTCGCCGAGTTGGTGAGGGGTGAACTCGCAGCGCCCAAGCCTGCGGATGAGAAGTCGGAGGCCCCTGAATGAGCCTCAAAACGACGCTCAACGCGATTCGCAAGGCCGGAACCTCGATTGAAGATCGCCGAGCCGAGGCGAGACGGGCGGCGAGGTTGCTGCGAGACACCCTCTCCGGGATCGAAGCCGTCGAAGTCGGCGTGAGCCGCGAGGAATTTCACGCGGCGATGGGCATACCCGGCCCGACCGCCGACGCCGGGGCGGGCGAGCAATCTTCCGGCGGCGACGCCGGGGTGTTGTGAAAAGCGGGTCGCCGCCGCTCGCCGAGACGCGGGCGGCGGCTTTGAGGTCCCTATCCGCTCGCGGCTCCCGAGAGGGGGCCCGAGCGTTTCCAGTCTCGGAGGCTTTCATGCACGACAATCCGCATTGGCGCACATCAAGTGTTCGGGCGTTGGGTGGGTACGCGGTCGGGCTTCCGGCGCTCATGCTCTCGACCGTCGCGACGATCGCGGCGTTGCCCCTGCTGGCGATGGCCGCGACTTTGCGAGCCGTCGCCACGCGAGCCCTGCCAGCGACCGACGCCGCGAAGGTGTGCGGAGCCCGTTGCGGATGCGGCGCGGGAGCGAAGCGGCATCGGGGCGGACAGCGGACGACCGCGCGGGGGCGAACAGGTTCCGACCGAACAGGGACCGAGCATCAGGGCGTAGGGGGTAACACCTAATGCGTAAGGGTGTGCCCTCAAATAAAAAGTTCGATTCCGTAGCAAGGGGTTCCGTATGGCCCCTCGCGCCACGGCCCCCGATTTTTCAGCCCCAAACATAAGTTCTCTGCTTCTCACATTCACCTAACTTAGAACGCGGCCCCGACCCGCACCGGCCCCGACCATCCAACCCGCAACGCTCGCCCTCGCAATCGACGCATCCCCCGCCCGCCGGGGAGCCCAACAGTTCAACCGCGCCCTCGATTCGGTCGAGCGGAACTCACGCCGGACAACCGCGGCGCTCCAACGCGGATTCCGCCGCGCGAGCCGGAACATCCTCGCTGGGTTCGCGCAGATTCCCCGCGCGATCGGCCGGGTGCTCGCTGCCGTGGCCTCACTGAAAACGGCGCTCGTCGGTCTCGGCGGCGTTCTCCTCGCGAGCATCGCTGGTCGGTACGCGGACGCATGGTTGAACGCGCAGAACCGGCTCCGCCCGTTCATCGGCGACCTCGAACGGACGCGCGCGGTACAGGAAGAGCTATTCGCCGTCGCCCAACGGACGCGCAACGAATACGACGCCACGGCCGTTCTCTTTCAGCGACTCGCGATCAACCGCGGCTCGCTCGGCCGAACCAACCGGGAGCTTCTGGACTTCACCGAGGCGGTGCAACAGGCGATCACCCTCTCCGGCTCGACCGGACCGGAAGCGACCGGCGCGCTTCGGCAGTTCTCGCAGTTGCTCTCTTCGGAAGTCGTGCGCGGTGCCGGGCAGGAACTCAACTCGATTCAGGAACAGGCTCCGCGGCTCTTCAAGGCGCTCCTCGACGGCCTCGACCTCTCGCAGCGCGAGTTTCGCGAACTGGCGTCACAGGGACAACTCACGGCCTCGCAACTTGTGGGCGCTATCGAGCGGGCCGCCCCGGAGCTTCGGCGAGAATTCGATTCGATCACGCCGACGATCGGAAGCGCGTTCGTCACGCTCAACAACAGCATCACGCGAGCGATCGGTTTGTTCTCGCGTGCGACCGGCGCGGGCGAAGCCTTCGCGAACCGGATACTCGGAATCTCGCGCGCTGTTGACGACCTCGCGTCGGTCCTCGCCGTTGCGGACAAGCAAAGCAGGGGCCTGCGCCGGATCAGCTTCGGCGCGCCGTCGTCGTTGGTGGACGGAACGACCATCCAAACGCAGAGCGAGGAAATCAGCGGGACGTTCGCGCGCGTGCTCGGCCGCGTCCTCTTGGACGAACTGCGATCGAACATCATCCCCGGCGCGATCAGCGTGCTCGCGAATCTGCCGATCGTCCTCATGGGGCAGACCGTTCGCGCGTTGCAGGGCGTGTTGCCGGTGTTCTTCGATATCGCGGGCCAGTTGGGTACGGCCGTCGCCGACGCGATCCTCGACGCCATCCGCGACCGCGGGGGAATGCTCGCGCAGGCGATGATCGGCAGCGCCAGTACCCGCGCGGGCGGCGGCTCGGCAGTCGATGCGCTTGTAGCCGCGTTCACAAGCGCCGAGCAACAGGCGCTTGCGAACCTACGCGACGGTCGAGCACAGTTCGCTGCGGGTGTGGGTGGCATCCGATCCGCCTTGTCGATCCTCGCCGATCAAGCGAAGGCCACGGGCGCGGACTTGGACGCCCTCACGGGGAAGCTCACTTCCACGGGCAGCGCCGCGAACGCCGCGGCGCTCGGCGAACTCGCCGGATCGTTCCGCGGTCGCCTACGCCAACTCAACCCGAACCCGTCGGCGGAGATCATCGGACAACTGCAAGCCGCGGGCTTCGGCGGCGACAACTTCGGCGTGGAGTCGTTGCGGAAGATGCGCGCCGAAGCCGAGCAACTACAGGCGCTGGGCCTGTCCGTACCGGATGCGCTCGGCTTGAACCCCGAAGGCGTGGCCCTACTTCGCGAGTACGAATCGCTTGCCGACCAAATCGCGGATCGCCAGCGCTGGGAGTCGATGGGCCAAGCCATCAGCGGGACGCTCGTGGACGGCTTCAGCGCGGCCGTGTCCGGCGCGCGTGAACTCGACGATGTTCTCCGGAGCATCGGTCAATCGCTGCTTCAGATCGCGCTGCGAACGGCCGTCGGTGTTCCGCTGCAACAGGGGCTCGGATCGTTCCTCGCCGGCTTCGGCGGCGGTCCCGTGCCGAGCGCCAAGGGCAACGCCTTCGGCTCGCGAGGGGTGATCCCATTCGCAAAGGGTGGTGTGGTTGATTCCACGATCGGCTTTGGTCTTCCGGACGGCCGCATGGGCATCGCCGGGGAAGCCGGACCCGAGGCGATTCTTCCGCTGAAGCGAGACCGGCAAGGGCGGCTGGGCGTGCGGACGACCGACGGCGGCGGCGGCGGCGGTGCGGTCCAGCAAATCAACCACTTCCACCTCTCGAACATCCGCGACACCGAGAGCTTCCGCCGGAGTGAGCGCCAGATCGGACGAACGCTCATGCGGGCCGGGGAGAAGGCGCGCCGGTAGGGGGGACGAAAGCGTGTGTCTGTCGCCCCCCGTCGTCGCACTGGCAATTACGCGGCGGCGGGGGTTTTTCGTGCGCCGCACGGGCCGACGCCCATACGGACCCTCTCCCGCCCGCGCCGCACCGAGGGGTCAACGGTCGGCCCGACCCGCTCGGACGCAGCACACGCCCACCTATGAGGCGGCCCCGACACCCGCTTTGCACCGGAAGCCGCTTGCAGAACCCACCGAACACCGTCCGAGAAACCGGAAGGCGCTTGCAACATCCGCTTGTTGGTCGGGCGACCAATCGGACGACCAATTTGGGCTTTACAGCGAGTTAGCGCTAAGATCGCGCTAATTAGGCTCTGACAGCCTGAAATCGCGGTTTGCGGCCCTCTCACTGCGGTATTCTCGCGACGACAACCGCGTTTATAGGCCCTATCAAAGCCCGGAAATGTACCCTGCCAAAGCCCTGATAAATCGCATGGCATGCAAGAGGTCGTCGGTTCGATCCCGATCGGCTCCACTTCTCCACGCACGTTCACAGATGTCGGTCGAACCCCGCCCCGCGGGGTTCTTCGTTTCAGTGAGAACGAGGTGCGGCTTGAGCGTCGTCTCGCAGCCCGATCGGCGGTCTGCGTGAGCGTCGGGCGTCTTCGATGCGTCTCGTGCGACGATGCTCGCTGACGCGTCGAGCGGTCAGGCGAGTGAACGCGGCAGTGGAGACCTGCGAACGACGACGATCATGGAAATCTTCCGCGAGTTCACCTTTGACGCCGCCCATCGGCTCGACCATTTGCCGCCGGGCCACAAGTGCGCGCGTCTCCACGGGCACACGTATCGTCTCACGGTGTATCTGGATGGTCCGCTGGACCCGACGATGGGCTGGGTCGTGGACTTCGCGGAGGTGAAGCGGCTGACGCAGCGGGTGCTTGAACCGTTGGACCATCACCTGTTGAACGACGTGCCGGGCCTCGAGCAACCGACGACGGAGCGGATCGCGATGTGGGTCTGGGACCGGCTCAAGCCGGAGCTTCCGCAGTTGAGCAAAGTCGTGCTGTGGGAGAATGCGAACTCGGGATGCACCTACACGGGCCCGAGCGGAGAAGGCGGGGACTAGCGATCGCCAGCAGGCCGGGGCCCGGGGCGAGGTGAGGGTCGGGGGCGGGTTGGGGGCCGGCGGGGGATCGGGGGGGGATTGGGGGCCGGGGAGACGAATGAGCATGAGACGCGGCGGTTGAAGGGCGGGGCGTCGTAGCGCGAGAAGACCAGAGCCCCTCCAGGACGGGCACTGGTCAAGCGTTCCTGTGGTCATGGCGGAAAGGAGCGGTTGTCGCTGGTTGGCGCCGCGGGGGGGCACGCCGCAGGGGGACGCCGGGCGAGATTAGGCGAAGTGGGCGAAGGCTTTGTTGGCGTCGGCCATGCGGTGGGTCTGGTCGCGTGTGGACATGGCCTTTCCTTCGCCGCGGGAGGCGGCGAGGAGTTCGTCGGCCAGTTTGAGGTGCGTCGGGCGGCCCTTCTCAGCGCGGACGGCGTTGATGATCCAGCGGAACGCCAGCGACTGCCGACGCTTCGGGCCGACCTGCATGGGCACCTGGTAGTTGGCGCCGCCGATGCGCTTGGACCGGACTTCGACGAACGGCTTGACGTTCTGAATGGCCTTGTCGAAGACGTCGACCGAGGATTCGAGACCCTCCGGGTGCGGCGTTTTCTTGATGCGCGTCTCGATCTCGTCCAGCGCGTCGTAGACCACGCGCTCGGCAGCGGTCTTACGACCGTCGCGCATCATGCAGTTGATGAAGCGAGCGAGCACCTTGTTCCCGAAGCGGGGATCGGGGCGGAGTTGGTCTTCGGATTTGGTGATGCGACCGGCCATGCGTGTTCTCTTTCGCCTTCAGGCTCATCCGCGTCGGCCGAATCGGGCCGACGCCGTGTGTTCACCCCTCGCCGGCCGCACGGCGCGACCGCTTCGGGATTACTTGCCAGCTCCCGCCCCGCCCTCGTTGTCAGATCCCGCCCCGCCCATGGTTCAAGCCCGGCCCCGTCGAAGCGCCCCGTCCTGATCATCGAGCGAGGCTTTTGCGCGATGTTGGCAGGCGGGGAGGATTAGCCTTTGCCCTTCTTGACGCCGTACTTGGAGCGGCTGTTCTTGCGTCCGTCGACGCCGAGGGTGTCGAGCGCGCCACGGACGACGTGGTAGCGCACGCCGGGAAGGTCACGGACGCGGCCGCCGCGGACGAGCACGATCGAGTGCTCTTGGAGGTTGTGGCCTTCGCCGCCGATGTAGGCGGTGACCTCTTTGCCGTTGGAGAGGCGGACGCGGGTGATTTTGCGGAGGGCGGAGTTGGGTTTCTTGGGCGTGAGCGTGCGTACCTGAAGGCAGACGCCGCGCTTGAAGGGGCTGGCTTCGAGATCGCGCACCTTCGACTTGTCGGCTTTCGGCTTGCGGGGCTTGCGGATCAGCTGGTTGATCGTCGGCATAGGTCGTTTCCGCGTCGTAAACCGGTGGACGAGGCGAGGACGTTCTTGACGTCGCCGCCGCGCCCCTCCGTCGCTCTGTTCTGGAAGGGTCCCGCCACGCTCAGGCGAGCCGCACAGTGTACCCGGATCGGCAGGATTCGCAAGTTGAGGCTCTTGTTGGGGCTTGGGTGTGGTGGATGGCGGGGACGGGGTGTTCGTCGGAGCGGAGCCCGGGCCGTCTGGGCGGCGGGGGTGGGGGTGGGGGTGGGGCGTAGGGATGATGCTCGACGCGGTTTGCGTCGGAGGCTTCGGGAGGTGGGGTTCCCGCGGGGCCGGCCGGAAGCAACGGTGGTGTTTCGGAGGGTTTCCGGCCGCCGCCCCGAGCGGGGCAGTATCATGAGCTAAAGCACTGATCGTCAAGCGCTTGGCACGCGAAATGCGCCCGCCCAGCCTTGGGGACGGTGTGCGGCGAGACCCCCCAGAACGATGGGGAAAATCAGGCGTCGGAGGGTTCGGCGAGCCTCTGGATTGGTGAGAGCGACACCGGGGAGGTGCGACGGTCGCCGTGTGGGGCTTTCGCCCTGTTCTTGGGGCATTCAGCGAGAGTCGGCAACAAGCTCGACGATTCGGGCGCATTGTCCATGTGGAGCACGAAGAAGACGTCCGGACGCAGCCGGACCCGCAGCAGGATGCCCCGATGCCCGACACATCCATTCCCAATCCGATTCCGTGCGAGCTCAAAGCGGACTCGCCCGCGTTCCACGGTTCGCAGGCGGAGGGGTTGTTTGCGCAGCCGGCCTCCGAGGCGGCTTCTCAAGCTGCGCCACCCTTTGTGCTGGAGCTGAGCGTGCGCCGCGGGCGGGTATTGCGCTTCTCTGCGGTCGAGTGGGCGATGCTGCTGCGTTTGGCGTTCGATTTTGGTTGGCTGCCGGAGGGCGTCCGGGCGATCCACTCGGACGGTTCGACGCTCGAGACGGATCGTTGGTACGGGCTTCACCGGCGGGAGGCGGTGGCGTATCGGGCGATTTCGGCGAACGACGCGGCGGCGATGGGGCGTGCGTTGGCGCGGGCGGCGTCGATCGTCGCGCGTGAATCGGACGCGGCCATGCTGGCGGCGGCGTCGGGGATCGAACGCTGGTCGGCTCCGGCGGCGTCGGGCGGGCGGGCCACGTCGTCGGCGCTTCAATATTTCATCGAACAAGGCGTCGCGACGTACTGGCTCGACCAGGTGGCGGGGGATCTGCACGACGCGGCGACGCTCGTGGTCCACGGCGCGCCCACGCCGACGGACGCGCAGTTCATCGCGCAGGTGTTCCTCACGCCGAAGCGCGACCCGTGGGCGGGCGGCGGCGCGAAGCTGCACCTCTGCGACACCAGCGAGGGAGTCGAGGGGGGCTTCTTCGGCGACGGCGCGGACGAGGGTACGGCGTCGCTGACCCTCGACGAGATGTCGGCGGATGGCGGGAGCGACGAGCAAGCCCGGGCGGCGGGGCCGACGGCCGACGACGTGATCGCGCGGCTGGACGCCGACCCGGAGTTCCGAGCGGCGCTCGAGGAGGAAGTCGCCCGCGCCCGGGCGGAAGACGAGGACCCGCTGGCTCGTCACTTCCGAGGGGACGGTTGATCGACGCGACGTCGACTCAGCGTGCGGGAGGGGTTTGATCGACCATCAAAAAACGGCCCGGGCGTGCTGCCGCGGGCCGTTGCGATGATTTTGAGAACGGTCTGCCGGGGTCTACTTGGGGGGCAAGCTCGCGCTGCGTTCGTGTTCGCGGCGCGAGCGGGCCTTCGACCGGTTTATTCCTCTTCGGTTTTGGCGATCTGCCACTCTTCGAGTTCGATCGGCGCCTGCCGTCCGAAGATGGTGACCAGCACACGCACGAGGCCCTTCTCGGGGAGCAACTCGTCGACGGTGCCCTCGTAGTTCTCGAAGGGGCCTTCCTTGATGGTGACGGCCTCGCCCTTCTTGAAGGTCATCTTGATCTCGGGCAGCTCTTCCGGACGGCGCGAGTCGAGGAGCATCTTCTCGATTTCGTGCGGCGCCAGGGCGGTCGGGCGGCCGGTCGTGCCGACGAAGTCGCCCACGCCGGTGGTTTCCTTGATGAGGAAGAACACGTCCTGCGGGATGCGGCCGTCTTCTTCGAGGGCCATTTCCACGAAGACGTAGCCCGGATAGAGCTTGGTTTCGGTGATCTTCTGCTTGCCGCCCTTGATGGTTTTGGTCTTCTCGGTCGGGACGAGGATGCGGTTGACGAGGTTCTTGAGCCCCTCGATTTCGATTTTGCGGAGAAGCGTGTCGCGGACGTAGCCCTCCTTGTTGGAGGCGACGCGAAGGACGAACCAGTTCATGCCGGGCATGGTGGTGGGTTCGTCTTCGCCGAGGGTGTCGGAGCGGACGTCGAGCCGGCCGTCCATCGCGTCTTTGGAGATCGGCGCCTCGGCGGGTTTGACCTCGGGCGTGACGTGTTCGGGTAGGGCCTTCTCGGAGCCCTGCTCAACGGCGTCGGAAGCGGCCGGCGTGTCGGCGTCGGTTTCGGCGTTGTTCGTCGGCGCCGCGTCATCCGCGCCCGTCTCGTTCTTCAGGTCCTGCTCGTTCATCGTCCGCCCAATCGGCAAGGGTGTGGTGACAAAGCGCGTCTCGCGACGCTCAGCGTGGCAAAAGCACACACAACAGCACCCCCGCCCCAACGCCTCCGCCCCCAGCCAAACGCCCCCTGATCGTCCCCCTGGGCCGCCCCGCACCCGATTCGCCCCCGCGAACTGTGCCCCTCCCGGATGTCCCCCCCCCTCCCGGATGTCCCCCCGTTATTGCGTAGCGGGGCTTTCGCAGCGCGGTCTGCTGGCCGCTCCGGACCGCATCCTACACCATCGGCGGGCTCGGCAGAACCCGAGTCTCGGTATGGGCGGCGGGCCGCTCGCCGGGGGGTGTCGGGGGCTGCTGGCACTCAAGCGGGCGGGCGCCGGGGGGGCGGTGGTCGCGGTGGGCGGTGGTCGCGGTGGGCGGTGGTCGCGGTGGGCGGTGGTCGCGGTGGGCGGTGGTCGCGGTGGGCGGTGGTCGCCGGGCGAGGCTTACTGCTCGAGCAGGTCGATCGCCTGGAAGAATGACGAGAAGGCGATGTCGGCGGTCAAGAGGATCGCGGCGATGATGATGGAGATGCCTATGACGACCCAAGTGGAGCCAAGCACTTCGCGTCGGCTGGACCAGTTGACCTTTTTCATCTCGCCTTCGGTGGCGATGAGGAACTCGACGGTGCGGCGGTTGACGTAGCAGAGGTAAAGGACGAGGAGGGCGCCGAGGACGATGACGCCGATGGCGACGCCGCCCTGGAGGTAGATGGGCTCGAACGCGTCGATGCCCTGGCGCTGGGTGATGTCGTGGAAGAGTTGGGGTTCGATCGTGCGGTCGGCGCCCTGCGGAGCGAGCATGGCGACGGCGGTTTCGGTTATCCCCTCGGCTTCGGCGTCGGGCGTGAAGTCGAAGGAATCGAGGACGAGGCTGGTTTCGGATTCGCTGAGCTTGACCGAGGCGACGCCGATGCGTTCGGGTGGGCGGGCGTCGGAGTAGAGGTCGACCATGTCGCCCATCTGGATTTCGGGGGCTGGCGTGGAGAGGACCATGCGATGACCGACGTCGGGGACGTCGTAGGCGCCGAGTTCTTCCCAAAGCCACATGGCGCCCCAGGCGATGAGCGCGCCGAAGCCGAGGGCGCTGAGAAGGCGGGTCCAGTAGCCCTGATCGGGCTTGTAGATGCTGAGCATGTCGACGCCGCTCCACACAGAGACGCGAGTTTGGGCCGTCGCGGCGTCCGTCCGATGTGGACGCCGGAACGCGGCCGAGGGTGAGGTGAGCCTGCAACACGCCGGGAGTGACTCGAACACTCAACCTGCGGATTTGGAATCCGCTGCTCTACCAATTGAGCTACCGGCGTAGCGATTTCCTGGGCGTCGCCCGGGAGCGCGGCGGGGCATTGTACCACCCGCCGCCGAATGGGGTTGTTGGGCATCGGATCGGGCCGATGTCGCGGGGGCGGGTTTGAGGGGTCTGGGGGAGCCGGATCGCGGTTCGTCGGCTGGCTGGCGGGCGCCGGGGTTGTCTGGTGTCAGACCATCGTGAGCCCGCCGTCGACGCAGATGGTCTGGCCGGTGAGGAAGCCGGCCTCGTCGGACGTGACGTAGGCGACGGCGGCGGCGATGTCTGCGGGCTGACCGAGGCGGCGGAGCGCCATGGCGTCCATGACGCGGCCCTTGATCTCGTCGCCGAGGTTGGCGGTCATGTCGGTTTCGATGAAGCCCGGGGCGATGACGTTGGCGGTGACGCCCTTGGCTCCGAGTTCGCGGGCGAGGGTCTTGGTGAGGCCGATGAGCCCGGCTTTGGCGGCGGCGTAGTTGGCCTGGCCGGCGTTCCCGACGACGCCCGAGGTCGAGGCGATGTTGACGATGCGGCCGAACTTGCCCTTCATCATGGGTCGGGCGGCGGCGCGGCAGACGACGAAGGCCGAGGTGAGGTTGACGCTGACGACGTCGGTGAATTCGTCGTCGCTCATGCGGAGGGCGAGGTTGTCGCGGGTGATGCCGGCGTTGTTGACGACGATGTCGAGCCGTCCCTCGGCTTTGGTGACTTCGTCCACCGCGGTCTGGACGGCCTGTTGGTCGGCGAGGTCGATGAGCTTGACGCCCGCGCTGCCGCCCGCGGCTTCGATCGAGGCGGCGAGTTCTCTCAGCGGGCCTTCCGAGCGGGCGGCGAGGATCACGCGCCGCCCGTCGCGGGCCAAGCGCTCGGCGATGGCTTTGCCGATGCCCCGGCTGGCTCCGGTTACGAGTGCCACGCGTCGTTCGCCGGCGTCGGTCATGGTGGATATCTCCGGAAGGGCGCCGAGCATCGGACACCGCTCTGAAAGCGAGTCCGACGCGGGCGCGGTGGTGCGTCGATGGGAAGATCAAGAGGAGGCTGTGCGACACTCGGGGCCGGCGGCGGGAGCGTGGACGGCGATTTGGGGACGGGCCGCAGCGCGAACGCGGAGGCGCCGGGCGACGGGGCGTGCGCGGGGTGAGGCGACTCAGCGGACGCCGAAACCGCCCTGGTTACGGTCGCCGCCGCCGCTGCCGGACGAGCCGCCGCCGGTGCGGGCCTGTTCCTCGACGAGCTCGATGAGTTCCTCGATCCGCATCGACAAATCGAACTCGGGGGGGAGAAGCTCGGTGTCGTCGAGCGCGGCGACGGAATCGGCGCGTCGAGGCGTGACGGCGAAGCTCGAGAAGCGCCACTGGCCCTCGCCGGTCTCGGCGGCGACCCAGCCCATGAGCGTCGCGCCGTCGCGATTCTCGTACGCGAGCCCGACGGCGGCGCCGTCCGGACGTTCGTCGAGGCGGACGACGCGGATGGCGCGAAGATCGCCGGTCGCCTCGTCCCAGGCGTCGGAGGAAGTGAGCAGTTGCAGGACGCGTGCGTCGCTGGGCGAGAGCAGGCGTTGGAACTCGCGTTCGTCGCCGTCGACGATGGCGGAGGCGAGGGTGGCGACGGCCTGAGCCAGCGATTCGTCGCTTGGGGTGTATTTGTCGGGGAACTGAACGCGTTCGTCCATCTCGATGTCGTCGAGCGTCCAGTCGGGCCCGGTGGGAGCGGGTGGGGGCGGCGGAGGCGGTGGCGGCGGTTCCTCACCGCACCCGGAGACGCCGAGGCCGACGACGACGATGGCGATCGCGCCGCCGAGCGCGATCGCCCGTCCGAACGGGCCGACGAGTTGAACCGATTCAAGCCGGTTGGTCATGCGTGATCACCTTCGTGCCGCGATCGATGCGCCGCATGAGGCCCATGAGGACCTTGCCGGGCGCGAGTTCGTGATACGCCGCGTCGGGCCCGAACTTCTCGAGCAGCCAGCGGCAGTCTTGCTCCCATCGTACCGGCGCCGTCAGTTGGCGGACGAGCCGGTCGCGGATCGTCTCGGAGACGGGCTTATCGCCCTCCGGGCCGTGCGGACCGCCGGTGACGTTCGAGACGACGGGGCAGCTCGGCTCGGCGATGCTGACGCCGTCGAACGCCTCGCGGAGCCGTTGAGCGGCCGGCTCCATCAGCGGTGAGTGAAACGCGCCGGCGACGGAGAGCTTGGTGGCGCGGAGCCCTCGCCCGCTGGCCAGTTCCACGGCCGCGTCGCACGCGGCTTCGCTGCCCGAGACGACGACTTGCCCCGGCGCGTTGAAGTTCGCCGGCACCAGCACCCACGACGACTCCCCCGCGGCGACCACGTCATCGCAGAGAGCGCGGGCCTGCTCCTCGTCGGCGCCGTTGAGGGCGACCATCGACGAGTCGTAGGCTTCCGCGGCTTCCTGCATCGCCTTGCCCCGCAGCGCGACTAGGTTCAGCCCGTCCTCGAAGGAGATCGAGCGGGCGATGTGCAGCGCGGTGTACTCGCCCAGACTCAGGCCGGCGGTGGCGGCGATCTCCGAGCCGTCGAGATGTCCGAAGGCGGCTTGGAAAGAGGCGACGCCGCAGACGTAGAGCGCTGGCTGGGCGACGTCGGTTCGGTTGAGCTGGTCGTCGGGGCCGGTGAAGCAGAGATCGCTGAGCTTCGCGCCGAGGCGATCGCCGAGGATTTCGTCGGCGGCGCCGAAGGTCCGCGCGGCGTCGGGCGACGCGTCGAACCAGGCTTTGCCCATGCCCACCGCCTGGGCGCCCTGTCCCGGGCACAAAAAGATCGGCTTGCCGCTCATCGTCCTCGCCTCCGTTCGTTCCGTTCGTTGCGTCTTTCCCGACCGGGTTGTGTCGGCGGGTTGATCGGCCCGCGTGGTGATCGTGCCGGGGCGTGTCCTTGGCGCTCGCGACGCTCGGGGGTGCATCTTCGCCGGGCCGCCTTACATTCGCCAGAGGCTCGACGACCAGGTGAGCCCGCCGCCGAAGGCGACGAACATGACCAACTGGCCTGGCGTGGCGCCGCCGCCGCGGCGGAGTTCGTCGAACAGCACTGGCACGCTTCCGCCCGAGCAGTTGCCGTAGCGGTCGATGTTGATCGGCAGTTTTTCTTCGGCGATGCCGATGCGGTCGCGGGCGGATTCGAGCATGCGGGCGTTGGACTGGTGGCAGACGTAGTAGTCGACGTCGCTCGGCTGGAGGTCCGCCTGCGAGAGGGTGTCTTCGATGAGCTGGGGGAAGCGGCCGACGGCGAACTTGTAGATTTTCCGGCCTTCCATGCGCAGCCGACCCGGGGGCGGCCCGTCTTCGAAGGTCTGCCCTTCCGCGAGCTCGCTCTCGTCGCCCGGGATATAGAGGTCGGACCAGGACGAGCCGTCGGCGTGCATCGACTGGCAAAGCAAGCCGCGGGCGGCGTCGTCGGTGCGGCGGAGGATGGCGGCGCCGGCGGCGTCGCCGAACAGAATGCCGGTGGAGCGGTCGGAGAAGTCGACGATGCGGGACATGGCGTCGCAGCCCACGACCGCGACGGTGCGATAGCCGCCGCCGCGGATCAGTTCATGAGCGACGTTCAGGCTGTAGACGAAGCCCGAACAGGCGGCGGCGAGATCGAACGCCCCGGCGCCGACCGCTCCCACCTCGGCGGCCACGCGACACGCGACCGCCGGGCACGATTGCTCGCCCGACACCGTCGCCACGATGACCAGGTCGAGGTCCGCGCCCGTCAGCCCGGCGGATTCGAGCGCTCCGTCGAGGGCTCGAATGCTCAGCGTCCGCGTGGTTTCGCCTTTGGCGGCGTCGCATACGTGTCGTTGGACGATCCCGGTGCGCTGGCGGATCCACTCGTCGGAGGTATCCATGAAGCGTTTGAGTTCGTCGTTGGTCCAAACGGTCGAGGGCGCGGCGTGGCCCGTGCCGACGATCTCGACGCCGAACGCGCCGCGGTGCGTCTGTTGGTGTCCGTGTCGATTCGTTGCCGTTCGAGACCCGTCCGCCATCGTTCGCTCGCCTCTACGCAACCGCCCGCCCGAAACCTCGCGCACCACAGTGAAACTGGCCATAGTACGAATCCGCCGCTCGGCTTGCTGAACGCGGGACGCGTGCAGGCGAGACGACGGCGGGCGGTTGAACGGCCGCGGCGAATCGTTCGGAAGAAGGTAAATAGGGGTTAGCGGGGCGTCGTCGCCCGGTTCTACGGGGCGGCGCCTGGCGAGGCGGCGGTGTGGGGGCGCCCGGTCGCCCGCGTCGCGTCGCCCACGTCGCGCAGCAAGTCGGCCTCGACGTCCCGGTCCCGCGGACCGTGAATGACCGAGACGTCGCCGGTCGTCTCGAAGACCACCGCCTTCACGTCGGCGTACCGGAGCACGTTCGCCTGCCGAAGCCGGGCGCGGAGGTCGTCGGGCGTCACGTTCGCCGAGCGGAGGTTGTCGTAGAGGAACGCCCCGTCGCGCATCAGCAGCACCGGGGTGTTGTCGACGACCCGTTTCATCGCGGGCGAGCGCCGGGCCAGCGCCACGAGCTTCTGGCCCCCGAAGAGCATTCCGAACGTGATCAACGCCAGCAGCAGGGGCGGCTCGGGGGAGGCGATCGTGCTCGCGAACAGCGAGCCCAGCGCGATCGTCATCGCGAAATCGAAGGCCGACATCTTCGAGAACGACCGCAGGCCGAACACGCGGGCGTAGGCGATGACCGCGAGGTAGACGGCGACGGTCGAGACGATCGTCATGAGGATGGGAGTGGGGGAGGTGTAGACCCAGTCGTGCCACATGTCGTTGCTCCGGCTCGGCCCCGGGCGGCGGGGCGGTGGTTCCCGCTATGTGAGGCCCCCGGGCGGTCGGGCGCGGGTCGGTCCGGCCCGCGGCGAGCCGGATGGGGCACTTGACTGCATCCCGGCGGCCGAGGGCCCGCGGCGCGTTCCGGCCGGGGTTGGTGGCGAGCGGAGGCGAACGGCTGATCGTCCGCGTGTCGCCGCGTCCTCAAGTAGCATCCGGCGGATGAACGAGGGATCGCACGAAGACCAGTCGACGCAGGATCATTCGCCGGACCGCGAGGTCGCCTCCGAGCGTGCCGCCGACAGGGAGGCGAACCGTTCGCCTTCGGAGGCGGGAGGCGCCGATGATCCGCTGGCGCCGCCCGCGGCGGTCGAACCGGCGCTCGGCGCCGTGACGTTCGAGCGGCTCACCGCGGGGCTGGTCGCGCCTCATCTGTTCCGATCGCTCGGCTATTCGGTCAACCCGGGCCGGCTCGCGCTCGCGACCCTGACGGCCCTCTGGGTGTTCGGCGGGGCGGCGTTGATCGACAAACTGCTCCGAGAGATGGGCGCGGAGACCACATCGTTCGGCATGCTGGGCGCCTTCTGGCCCACCGGCGGGGCCGCGGCGCTGCCGGTGCGCTTCGCCGAGGCGGGACTGGAGGCGGCGCGGCTGGAGCTCGCGGGCTTGCAGTGGCTCGCCCTCGCGCTCTGGACGCTGCCGGTCCTCGGCTTCGTCGGCGTAGCGATCGCCAGGCCCGTCGCGCTCGACTTCTGCGCCGCGTGCAGGCTGTCGGCCTGGGCGGGTGTGCGTTTCGCCGCGGCTCGGTTCCGCTCGATCCTCGTCTTTACGCTCGCCCCGCTGGCGGTCGCGGGCGTGCTGGTGCTCGTGCTCTGGTTGGCGGGTCTGGTGTTCTTCACCAGTTCGTTCATGAGCGTCATCGGCGCTGCGCTGTTCGGCCTCGCCCTCGTGCTGGCCTTCGGCGCCGCGGTCACGTTCGTGGTGTACGGGGCGGGGTTTCTGATGATGCCCGCCGCGCTCGCTGTCGAGTCCACCGACGGGATCGACGCGCTGCAACGCTCGTTCGCCTACGTCCTGAATCGGCTCGTGCGCTTCGTCGCCTACGCCGCGCTTCTGGGCGTCGTGCTCTTCGTCGCTTACGCCGCCGTCCAGGAGCTGCTGCGCTTCACGCTCGCGCTCGCTCTCGGTCCGACGGGGGCCGCCGAGTTCGTCGGCCGTCGTGGCGACGACGGCTCGCTGACCATCACCGCGAGCGTGCTCGCGTTCTGGGTCCAGGTTCTCTGGCTGGCGTTCATCGGTTGGGTGCTGAGCTTCCTGTTCAGCGGCGGGACGATGCTGTATCTCGTAATGCGCCGCGTCAACGACGCTCAGGACGTGCGCGAGGTGTGGCTGGGATCGCCCGCGTCCTCAGAAGCCCACGGCGCGGTCGCAGACTGAATCGGACCGGCCCGCTTGAGCCGACGCGGCCGCCCTCTTTCGTCGCATGGTGGGTGGGTGAGGTTGTTCGTCACGCTCGGCGGGTACGGCGCGGCGGCGCGCTCATGCCCGCGCGTATTCCGACCAGCTCTTGATCTTCAACTCGGCCTCGCCGCTGCGCGACGCCTCCATCGCCTCGGCGAGTCGTTCGGCGATCTGGCGGTTGGTGATCAGCCTGGAGTTGTAGTCCACCGCCGCGCGGCGGATCTTGTAGCCGTTGGTCACCTCGGCCTGTTTCGTCGCGGACGGTATGTTGATGACGAGGTCCACGTTGCCGTCGCGCAGCAGTTCGACGGCGTCCACGGCGCCGTTGCTCTCGCCGGGCCAGGCGACGCGGGTGCAGGGGATGCCGTTCTCTTCGAGGAAGTTCGCCGTGCCCTCGGTCGCGTAGAGCGCGACGCCGAGCGCGTGGTAGGTGCGCATCGCGGTGAGCATGTTGCCCTTGTCTCGGGCCGAGCCGACCGACAATAGGATCGAGTCGATCTGCATCGGGAAGCCGACCGAGTGCAGGCTCTTGATGAACGCTTCGTTGAAGTCGGCGCCGAGGCAGCCCACCTCGCCCGTCGACGCCATCTCGACGCCCAGCGTCGGGTCGGCGCCGGCGAGCCGCGTAAAGCTGAACTCCGGCGCCTTCACGCCGACGTGGTTCAGCTCGAACGAGCGCTTGTCGGGCTTCGTGTACGGCTGACCCATGATGATCCTCGTCGCCAGCTCGATGAAGTTCTGATTGATCACTTTGCTCACGAACGGGAACGAGCGCGACGCCCGCAGGTTGCACTCGATCACCCGAACGCGGTTGTCTTTCGCGATGAACTGGATGTTGAAGGGCCCGGAGATTTCAAGTTTCGCGGCGATGCGCGTCGCGATCTTCCGGATACGCCGGATGGTCTCGAGGTACGTCCGTTGAGCGGGGAACACCAGCGTCGCGTCGCCCGAATGCACGCCGGCGTTCTCGACGTGCTCGCTGATCGCGTAGGCCACGATCTCGCCCTTGTCGGCCACCGCGTCGAACTCGATCTCCTTCGCGTTCTCCATGAACTTGGAGATGACCGTGGGATGCTCGGGCGAGACGCGCGTTGCGTTCTTCAAATAGGCGTCGAGCTCGTCGGGGTTGGTCGCCACCGCCATCGCGGCGCCGCTGAGGACGTAGCTGGGTCGGACCAGCACGGGGAAGCCGGCCTCTTCCGCGAAGCGCTGCGCTTCCTCCATCGTCGACAGTTCCGACCACTCGGGTTGGTCGATACCGAGTTCGTCGAGCAGGGCGCTGAACTTGTGCCGGTTCTCGGCGCGGTCGACCGATTCGGGCGGCGTGCCGAGCACCGAGATCCCCACGCCGCGCAGCTTCATCGCCAGGTTGTTCGCGATCTGCCCGCCGACCGACACGATCACGCCGAGCGGCTGCACGATCGACACGATGTCCTGCACCGACTCGAAGCTGATCTCGTCGAAGAACAACTGGTGGAACTCGTCGTAATCCGTCGACACCGTCTCCGGGTTGTAGTTAAGCATCACCGCCTTGTAGCCCATCTTCTTGAGCGTCAGGCCGGCGGTCACGCAGCACCAGTCGAACTCCACCGAGCAGCCGATGCGGTACGCGCCGGAGCCGAGCAGCAGCACGGCGTTCTCGACCGGGAACTCGCCGTCCGAGGCCTGCGCGTTGTAGGTCATGTAGAGATAGTTCGTCTGGGCCGGGTACTCGGCGGCGAGCGTGTCGATCTGGCGCACGTGCGGCGTCAGGCCGAGTTCCAGCCGCCGCACGCGCACGTCCTGATCCGACACGGCGTCGCCCGCCCCGCCCCGTTCCTCGCGCCCCTCCGAGATGATCCGCGCGATCGCCTTGTCCGAGCAGCCTTGCCGCTTGGCGGTGAGCAGCAATTCTCGGTCAAGCTCGCTGAGCGGCCGCGCCCCCGCCGTCTCCAGCTCCGCCTTCGTGCGCACGATCCGCCGGACCTTGTCGAGGAACCAGCGGTCGACGAACGAGAGTTCGTGGATTTGATCGATCGTGTAGCCCCGCTCCAGCGCTTCGACGATCGCGAACAGACGCTCCTCCGTCGGCTCCTTCAACTCCGTCTCGAGGTCGACGCCCGGCGAGGCGGCCTGCCAGTCTTCGTTGCCCACGAGTCCGTGCTTGCCGATGTCGAGCATTCGCACGGCCTTCTGCATCGCCTCCTCGAACGTCCTGCCGATGGCCATCACCTCGCCGACGCTTTTCATGCCGCTGCCGAGGCGACGCGAGACGCGTCGGAACTTCTTGAGGTCCCACCGCGGCATCTTCACCACGCAGTAGTCGAGCGCCGGCTCGAAGAACGCGCTCGTCACCTTCGTGATCGAGTTGTTCAGTTCGTGCAGCCCGTAGCCGAGCGCCAGCTTGGCCGCGACGAACGCCAGCGGGTAGCCCGTCGCCTTGCTCGCCAGCGCCGACGATCGCGACAGCCGCGCGTTCACCTCGATGATCCGGTACTCCTCGCTGCGTGGGTCGAGCGCGAACTGGATGTTGCATTCGCCCACGATTCCTAGGTGCCGGATCACGCGGATCCCCACCTCGCGCAGTTTGTGGTACTCGCGGTTCGAGAGCGTTTGACTCGGGCACACCACGATCGATTCGCCCGTGTGGATACCGAGCGGGTCGAAGTTCTCCATGTTGCACACGGTGATGCAGTTGTCGAAGCGGTCGCGCACCACTTCGTACTCGATCTCCTTCCACCCTTCGAGATACTCCTCGATCAGGATCTGCTCCGTGTGCCGCAGCGCCTTGCCGGCGAGTTCGCGGAGTTCCGCCTCGTCGCGGCACACGCCGGAGCCGAGCCCGCCGAGCGCGAAGCCCACGCGCGCCATGACCGGGAAGCCGATCGCCTCGGCCGCCGCGATCGCCTGATCCACCGAACGAGCCGGCTTCGAGTTCGCGTAGTCGGCGTTCACCTCGTCGAGCCGCGCGATGAATCGCTCACGATCCTCCGTGTCTCGGATCGTCTCCACCGGCGTGCCCAACACCTTCACGCCGTGTTCGGCGAGCACGCCGCGCTCTTCGAGCTTGAGCCCGCAGTTCAAAGCCGTCTGCCCGCCGAACGACAGCAGCAAGCCGTCCGGCTTCTCTTTCTCGATCACCTGCGCGACGAAGTCCGGCGTGATCGGCAGAAAATACACCTCGTCCGCCAGATAGTCGCTGGTCTGGATCGTGGCGATATTCGGGTTGATGAGGACCGTCTCGATCCCCTCTTCCTTCAGCGCTTTGATCGCCTGCGAACCCGAATAGTCGAACTCACCCGCTTCGCCGATCTTGAGGGCCGACGAGCCGAGAATCAGCACCTTGCGAATCATCCGGTTCCGCATCGCCGCCATCCGCCTTTCGCCCCCCGCCCGCCTCCGAACGCGCCTCTGACATCCCCGGTCCCGCTCCGTCTTTCCGCCGCTCAGCCGCTCACCTCGTGCACGATCTGCACGAATTCGTCGAACAAGTACGCCGTATCCACCGGCCCGGGGTTCGCCTCGGGGTGAAACTGCACGCTGCGCATCGGCTTCCACGCGTGGCGGATGCCTTCGTTCGTTCCGTCGTTGAGGTTTTCGAAGAAGGGCCGCCAGTCCCGCGGCAGCGAATCGGTGTCCACCGCGAAGCCGTGGTTCTGACTCGTCACGAAGCAGCGGTTCGTGCCGCATTCGATCACCGGCTGGTTCTGCCCGCGGTGGCCGTACTTGAGCTTGAACGTCTTCGCGCCGATCGCCAGCGCCAGGAGCTGGTTGCCGAGGCAGATGCCGAAGGTGGGGATGTCCCGCCCCAGCGCCCAACGCACCATGTCCACCGTCGGCCCGCACATCGTCGGATCGCCCGGCCCGTTGGACAGCATCAGTCCGTGCGCCCCCGCCGCCCCCCCCGCGTCCTCGAACTCTTTTGTGATGTCGCAGTCCCACGGCACGACGAGCACGTTCACGCCGCGCGACAGCAGCGAGTGCACGATGTTGTACTTCGCGCCGGTGTCGATCAGCACGATCGTCTTGGCTGTGTCGTCGCCGCAGGAATACAGAGTTCGTTCGGCCCGGGAGACCTCCGCAACGAGGTTGTCGACGTTCGGGTCGCGCTCGGCAGGCGCCGAGTGGCCTTCGATCTCGATCCGCCCGAGCATCGAGCCGCGCTCGCGCAGCATCTGCGTCAGCAGCCGCGTGTCGACGCCCGTCATGCCCGGCACGCCCTGGCCGCGCAGCCAGTCGTCGAGCGAGCCTTGGCTGTTCCAATGCGAGTACCCGTACGAATAGTCCGCGACGACCAGGCCCGCGGCATGGATCGCGAACGATTCGTAGTTGACGCTCAGCCCGCGCCATTCGCCGTCGCGCGGCACGCCGTAGTTGCCCACCAGCGGATACGTGCACACCAGGATCTGCCCGCGGTACGACGGGTCGGTCAGGGACTCGACATAGCCGACCATGCCGGTGTTGAACACGACTTCGCCGGCGATCGGCGTCTCGCCGCCGAAGTTCACGCCTTCGAAGCGCGTGCCGTCTTCGAGCACGAGCGTCGAGCGCGCGCCGGGCGTTGCTTCGCCGCGGGTCGCGACCGGCGCCTTGCGTTCCGTGATGCCGTGTGGGCCGGTTCGCGTCATGCTCATCACGCCTCCTTCTTGCCGCCGCCCGCGTCGCCGCTCTCCTCAGGCCGCGAACCGGGCTTCTCGATCGGGAGCCCCGCCGCGTCCATCGGGCATTCGTCCGCGGGCCACGTCTTGAACTCCAACTCGCACAACCCCCACGTCGGCACGCCGAGGCCGGCGTCGAAGCTGCCGCGCGACCGATCCACCACGCACGCGAAGCCGACCAGCTCCGCCCCCGCCTCTTTGACCAGCGGCGCCGCCTCCAGCACGCTTTTGCCCGTCGTGATCACGTCTTCGGCGATCAGCACACGCTCGCCCGGCTCGAGCCGAAAGCCGCGCCGAAGCTCGAAGCCTTCCGAGGCGCCTTTGGGCCGTTCGCAGAAGACCGCTCGGGCGCCGAGTTCACGCGCCAGTTCGTAGGCCCAGACCACGCCGCCCATCGCCGGGCCGAGCACCGTTTGCACCCGGATCGTGCGCGGCAGCGATTCTTTCATGAGACGCGCGACCATCGCCGCGGCCGCGGGGTCTTCAAACAGGCGCGCGCACTGACAGTAGCGATCCGAATGCAGCCCTGACGAGAGCACGAAGTGCCCCGTCTGGATGGCGCCCACGCGCTCGAGCAGTTTCTCGACCGAATGCGAGATCGCGGGATCGACGATCGGTCCCGCCGCCGGGTCGTGGTTATGAGGACGAGTCATGCAACGTCTCCCTCGTCTCGGGTTCCGACGCCGCCGGCGCCGAGATGCTCGTGATGAAGCCGTCGAGCTTGCGGGCGATGATCTTCGCGTGACGGTCATGGTCGTCCGCGCCGTCCGCGGCTGTAGGCAGCACGCCGCGCGTCACGTGAAACAGCGTGCCGGTGCGCACCGGGTCGCCGAAGCGCTCGACGATGCGGGTCGCGTCACCGCCTTGCGCGCCGATGCCCGGCACCAGCAGCGGGGCGCCCGCCAGCGGCTGAGCGAGTTCGTCGAGGTGCTCGGCCGCGTTGGTCGCGCCGACGACGAAGCCGACGCTCGCGGCCGACTCGGCGGCCCAGGCGCGGCCCCGTTCGGCGATCAGGCGCGCCAGCGTCGGCGCTTTGTCGAGTGATCGATCGCCGCGATCTGACTCGCCGCGCCCGCCCTCGCCCCCGACCCCGACCCCGCCCCCGTCATCATCAGCAAAGCGCTTCGTCAGAAAGTCCGCGGCGCCTTTGTTCGAGGTCAGGCACAGCAGGTACGCCATGGTGTCCGGCCGCTCGAGGAACGGCGCCGCGGCGTCGCAGCCCATGAGCGGATTGATGGTGATCGCGTGCGCACCGAAGCAGTCGAACGCGGCGGCGGCGTAGTGCTTCGCCGTGCTGCCGATGTCGCCGCGCTTGGCGTCGAGGATGACGAACGCCCCGTCGGGGATCGTGGCGCGAACGCGTTCGAGCATCGCGAAGCCCGCCGAGCCGAGCGACTCGAAGAAGGCGATGTTGATCTTGAACGCGGCCGCACGCTTCGCCGTTGCGTCGATGATCGTTCGGAGAAACCGCTCGTAGCCCGCGATCGTCGGCTCGACGCCCGGGGGCAGATAGTCGGCAGCCGGCTCCAGACCCACCGAGACTGGTGCTCGACCCGATTCGAGGGCCCGGCGGAGGACGCTCGGAATCTCGTTCGTCAGCAGGTGGGGTGTGGTCGGACGCGAAGAAGTCATCGTTGCCGCTCCGTCGGGCCTGTCGGTGGGGGCGTGGGTGCGGCCGGATCGGCGATGGGCCTTGTGGCGGGCTCCGTGTCGGCACGGCGGCGATCGCCCAGGATGTTCTGAGACAGCCACCGCTCGGCGTGTTGGAGAGCCGTTCGGGTCGTCGTGGGGCGATCAGCGTGCATCTAAAGCCGGATGGTACCGCGGCCCGGTCCGTGCCGCGCGTTGCGACACGTTGTCCGCAGCGGCCTGGGTGTCGCTCGGAGGAACGGCGTGGGGGGCGGTCAATCCTCGAGCATCGCCAGCAGGATCGCCATCCGCATGGCGACGCCGTGGCGTACCTGGTCGAGGATGAGGCTGCGCTCACCGTCGGCGATGTCGGGTGAGAGTTCGATGCCGCGGTTGACCGGGCCGGGGTGCATGACGAGCGCGTCGCGGCAGAAGCGGCGGAGGACGGCTTCGGTGATGCCGAACGCGGCGCGATATTCGTCGACATCCGGCGCGCCCGAGCGCGTCTCGCGCTCGTGCTGAACGCGGAGGGCGTAGACAACGTGGGGCGGCGGGGTAAGGCCTTCTTCAAGCGACCACGCGGTGCGCACGCCGAGTTGGGCGAAGCGTCGAGGGAGAAAGGCCTCGGGGCCGACGAGGGTAAGGTCGGCGCCGAGGCGGCGGAAGAGCGCGATGTTGGAGCGGGCGACGCGGGATCGGACGATGTCGCCGACGATGGCGATGCGGAGGCCGTCGAGAGGGCGTTCGGCGTCGGGGTCGAGGGTGCGTCCGAGCCTCGGGCCCGCGATTCGGAGGAGGGTGAGCGCGTCGAGGAGAGCTTGGGTCGGGTGGGCGCGGACGCCCGAGCCGGCGTTGATGACGGGAGCGCGCGCATGCCGGGCGGCGATCCGGGCGGCGCTGGGGAGACCGTGGCGGACGATCATGGCGTCGGGGTCCATGGCGTCGAGCGTGGCGACGGTGTCGATCAGCGATTCGCCCTTGGCGACCGAGGAGTGAGCGATGTCGAGGTTGAGCGTGTCGGCGCCGAGGCGTTTGGCGGCGAGTTCGAACGAGACGCGTGTACGCGTGGAGTTTTCGAAGAACGCCAGCACGACCGTGCGACCGAGGAGTCGGCGGCGGGTGGCCTCAGCGCGGTCGGCGCCGGCGGCGAGCGCTTCCCCGGTGCGCAACAGCCAGCGGAGTTGCTGATCGGTGAGGTCGCGGGTGGTGACGAGGCGGGCGAGTCGGGGCTCGCTGCGGGGCGGGAGCGGGGGGGCGCCGCTTTGGTGAGACGCCGGCGGGGTCCGGTCGGCGGGGGTGCTGCCGGGCTGGGGGGTTCCGCTCACGGCTGCGAGTGTACAGAGAAAATCTGATCGGTATGTGTACGGGTAAGCGCGTTTGTGGTGCTGTGAGGTTGGGCGGTTTCGGGTGATCGTGCTCGTCCCAAATTCGGACAGGGCGTTGAAACAAACCGTGGTCGGGTTGCTTGCGAAGCGGAAGGCGAGAGAATGCCTTTTGGAGACGGTGCGGCGTTTTCGCCCTAGTTTCCGGACGGCGAACAGATACCCTAATTCGGGGTCGGTTGCGACTAGTATGCGAGCAGTCGCCCCGCTCAGCGCCGATGCCGATCCGAGTCATTGAAGGACGTAGCCAGATGAACAACCGTTGCAGTATCGACCCCCGTCGGCGTCTCCGTGGTGCCGGTCTCTCGGCCGCGTTGTTGCTCGCATGCGTGGCCGCACCGGCGGCGATCGGCGAGAAGGTGGACACGGTGTCGTTCACGGCGCTGGACATTCCCGGGTTGGTCGCGCAGGAGGAGGCGGATCGGGCGGACGGGAACCCGAAGCCGGACCGGTTCGCGGTGGCGGAGCCGGCGGCGATCTCGCCGCAGAACGCGGGGACGATCAGCCGGACCGACGACGGGCGGGTCGTCTGGCGTGTGCGTCTGGAGTCGCCGAACGCGAAGAACATGAACCTGGGGATGTTGTACGAGGTGCCGCCGTCGACGCGGCTGTATCTGCTCGACGCGGACGGGATGACGGAGTATCGGGCGTTGACGGCCTCGGACAATAAGGACCACGGCGAGTTCTGGACGCCGCCGGTGGAGGGGCGGGTGCTCGAGTTGTACGCGGAGGTGGCGGAAGACGAGTTCGCAGCGTTCGCGAACGGGCTGCAGGTGTTCTCGGTGAACATGGGATACCAGTCGTTGCGTTCGAACGTTGACCCGGACGCGAATCGGCAGGTTTCGTGCAACATCGACGTGGCGTGTCACGATTCGGGGCAGATCGCCGAGAGCATCAACGCCGTCGGGCGGCAGATCGTGAGCGGCTCGTTCCTGTGTTCGGGGGCGTTGGTGAACAACACGGCGGAAGACGGCCGGGCGTTGTGGCTAACGGCGGAGCACTGCGGTTTGACGAACGGGAATGACCAGACGCTGGTGGTGTCGTTCAACTACGAGAACTCGTCCTGCCGCACTCCCGGCTCCGGTCAGAGCGGGGCGCCGGGCAATGGTTCGACGTCGCAGTTCGTTTCGGGTTCGCAGTTGCTGATGCGGTATGAGCCGGCGGACACGGCGCTCGCGGAGTTGTCGTCGACGCCTCCGGGCAGTTGGGGTGTGTACTACGCGGGCTGGGATCGGCGAGCGATCGGGAACACGTCGAGCTACGGGATTCATCATCCGGCCGGCGAGGAGAAGCGGATTTCGTTCGACGATCAGGCATCGTCGTTCGTGAACGGTGGTTTCCTGCACCAGGTGGTGTACGACGAGGGCGCGGTGGAGGGCGGTTCGTCGGGTTCGCCGCTGTTCAACGGGGAGGGTCGTGTGCGGGGCCCGGCGTGCTGCGTAGCGACGCTGGCGCAGCCGTGCGCACCGAACAAGGTGACGTTTTATGGATCGATGCACCGCGCGTGGACCGGCGACGGCACGCCCAGCGGTTCGCTGGCGCCGCACCTGGACCCGCTCGGGACGGGCGCGGAGTTCGTCAACGGGCTCGGCGACGGGGCGCCGACGGCGTTCGACTTGGTGTCGCCCGCCGACGGGGCGGCCGATGTGCCGCTGCCTGCGACGCTGGATTGGCAGAGTGCCGCGCTCGCGTTCGAGTACGAGGTCGAAGTTCGCGACGCCTCGAACGCCGTCGTGTTCTCGGCGACGACCAGCGCAGCGCAGGTGACGCTCGACTCGTCGGCGCTCACGCCCGGAACGGCGTACACATGGACGGTGTCGGCGACGAACGCGTCGGGCTCGACTTCCAGCTCGAACGGTCCGTTCTCGTTCTCGACGCTCGAGACGCGCGGGCCGGCGTCGTTCGATTTGGTCTCGCCCGGCGCCGGGGAGACGGGCGTGGCGACGCTGCCGACCTTCGACTGGGACGACTCGGATCGTGCGACGACGTATCGGTTGTTCGTGCAGGACACGAGGGACAACTCGACGGTGTTGTTGCGGGAGTTCGCGGCGGGCGCGAGCGAGTATGACATGGCCGCGGAGGGCGATTCGCCGCTGGCGGACGGCGTCGAACACCGCTGGGGCGTGATCGCGTTCAACGCGAACGGAAACCTGCCGCCGAGCGGCGGGGTCCATCTGTTCACTGTGGGCGACGCGGTCGAACCGTGCCCGGCCGATTTGAGCGGCGACGGGGTCGTGAACGCCGACGACCTGCTGGAGGTGCTCGGCAACTTCGGCGGAGCGGGGCCGGATGGCGACACCGACGGCAACGGGACCGTGAACGCGGACGACCTACTCGCGGTTCTGGCGGTCTTCGGTTCGCCCTGTCCGTGAGGGTCGCTGGCGGGCGCGACTCGTGTCGCGTCGCCCGACGAATCATGTGCGCCGGCACGATGTCCGGCGTGCACCCTTTTCTCTCACTCCCGCCCGAGACGGGCGGCCATTCGACTGTGAATCCACTGCTGAAGGAGCACCAGACATGAATCATCGCACCGGCTTCCGATTGTTGACCGGTCTCGGCGCGGCGGCGCTCGCGTTCTGCGCCGGCGCCGCGTCGGCCGAGAAAGTCGACACGATCCAGTTCGACCAACTCGATATCCAGGCGTTGCAGACGGCCAACGAGGTGCGAACGCAGCAGTTCGGAGAGATCGAACACTTCGCCGAGCCGCAGCAGGTGGCTTTGTCGCCGCACAACGCGGGGACGATCGAGCAGCTCGCCGACGGGCGGACCGTTTGGCGGCTTCGGATCGAGTCGGCGAACGCGTACAACATCAACCTCGGCACGCTGTACGACGTCCCGCCGAGCACGGTGATGTACCTGATCGACCAAGCGGGGAACACGCCGGTGCGTAGCTTCACGGCGGACGACAACCGCGATTCGGGCGAGTTGTGGACGCCGGTGATCGACGGCTCGGCGGTCGAGATTTACGTGGAGACGAGCGCGGACGAGTTCCAGCAGTTCGCCGACGGTTTCCAGATTACGTCGGTGAACCTTGGATTCCAGACGTTCGGCCCGTCGATCTTCGCCGACCCGGCGGACGACGCGGCGCAGCGCGCGACCGACCGCTGCCACATCGACGTGGAGTGCTCGCAGGCCGACCCGTGGCGCGATCAGGTTAACTCGGTCGGCGCGTACACCATCGGCGGTTTCGGCGTGTGCTCGGGCGCGATGATCAACAACACGGAAGAGGACGGCACGCCGTACTTCATGACGGCGTATCACTGTCTCGACTCGGTCGGCTTCAACGTGAACTCGATGGTGGTGTACTGGAACTTTCAGAACTCGACATGCCGCACGCCGAACTCGCCGGCGTCGGGTCAGAACGGCAACGGGACGCTGTCGCAGTTCACGTTCGGCGGCATCCTTCGGATGAGCCACGACGCGTCGGACTGGTCGCTGGTCGAGTTGGACAATGTGCCGAACCCGTCTTTTAACGTGGTTTATGCGGGCTGGGACCGCCGGACGAGCGCGCGGACCGCGGGCGTCGGCATCCACCATCCGGGCGTGGAAGAGAAGCGGATTTCGTTTGAAAACGGTCTGCCGTTCTTCGATTCGGTGTTCTTCCAGGGGCAGGGCAACATCTCGACGTGGGGCGTGTCTTGGGACGCCGGCGGCGTGGAAGGCGGCTCGTCGGGTTCGCCGTACTTCAACAACGCTCGTCGCGTGATCGGCACGGCGACGGCGGCGACCTTCCAGGACATCTGCTTCGGACAGTTCACGTTCTACGGTCGGCTTGACGTGGCGTGGAACGGCGGCGGGACGAACTCGACTCGGCTTTCCACCTGGCTTGATCCGAACAACACCGGTGCGCAGTTCATCGACGGTCTGGGCGACGCGACGCCGCCGCAGCCGTTCAACCTGCTCACGCCCGCGAACAACGCGACGGGCGTCACGGACCCGCCGACGTTCGACTGGGGCGACTCGGCGAACGCGGAGGAGTATCGGGTTCGTGTGACGGCGACCGGCGGCGCGACGGTGATCGACGAGACGATCGACGCCTCGTCGAGCGAGTTCACGGCGACGGCTGGCGTGTTGTCTCAGGGGGCGAGCTACACCTGGTCGGTGATCGCGATCAACCCGGCGGGGACCCAGCTCGGGACGCCGACGGTGTCGTCGTTCACGATGGCCGAGCCGGCGCCCGCGGCGTTCGACCTGCTGAGCCCGGTCGGCGCCTCGGACGTGTCGCTGACGCCCGTGCTCGATTGGTCCGATTCCGACCCGGGCGTGACGTACAGCGTCCGTCTCCGCGTGACCGGCACCAGCACCGACCTGATCAACACGACGACGACGGATACGTCGCTTGACGTGGCGTCGACGACGCTTGGTTCGCTGGACTTCGACACGTCGTACACGTGGGTCGTGGTCGCGGCGAACTCGGGCGGCGTGACGCCCGCGACGCCGTCGAGCGCGACGTTCAGCACGGAGGCCGAGCCGGTCGATTGCCCGGCCGACGTGGACGGATCGGGCTTCATCAACGCCGACGACCTTCTGCTCGTGTTGGGCAACTTCGGCTTGGCGAGTTCCGACGGGGACACCAACGGCGACGGCTTGGTCAACGCGGACGATCTGTTGGCGATACTCGGCGCCTTCGGCACCGCGTGTCCGTAACCCAGGCGAAGCGCGGTCACGGCCGCGTCCCGAATGAGTGACGCAGCAGAGAGGGCGGCCCTTCGAGGGCCGCCCTTTTCTTTTTTGGCGGTCTTCGCGTCGTCCTCGGCAGTGACGTGGTCCGGCCGGTCGGCGCCGCCCGCGCGCACGAGCGCCTTGGCGGGCGAGAGTTGAGCGGAGCGCTCCGCTTCCGTAGCCTCATGTCGAACCTTCGGTCGAATCGCGGCCGTCGTAGCACCTGCTCGCCGAGCAGGAGAAAGGCCTCTTGTGAGCCAGCCCGCCACCGCCGCCGTTCCCCAACAACTTCGCGACCGGCTCGAAGCGGTCGGCCAGTCGCACGTGCTCAACTTCGAGAGCGAACTCACCGCGGAGCAGCGGGCAGGTCTCGTTGGTCAACTCGAGCGGATCGATCTGGAGCGTGTGCCGCGGCTGATCGAAGAGTATGTGCGGGCGAAGCCGACGTTCGACGCGGCGCGACACGACATCCGCCCGCCGAAGGCTTTTGCGCACGACGACCCATCCTGGAACCGGGACCGGTTTTATGACCGGGGAGCCGAGGCGATCCGAGCCGGGAAGGTCGCGGCGTTCACCGTCGCTGGCGGTCAGGGTTCGCGGCTCGGCTACGACGGACCAAAGGGTTGCTTCCCCGGCGGGGCGGTGACGGGCAAGCCGCTGTTTCGCATGCTGGCGGAGTGGGTCATATGGGCTCGTCGCGAGTTCGACGCGGCGATCCCGTGGTATGTGATGACCAGCCCGCTGAACCACGAGACGACGACGGCGTTCTTCGACGAGCACGATTACTTCGGCCTGCCGCGTGAGGACGTGATGTTCTTTCCGCAGGGGTCGATGCCGTCGTTCGCGATGGGTTCGGGCGACATCCTTCTCAAGTCGAAGCACGAGATCGCGACGAACCCGGACGGCCACGGCGGCAGCCTTCGGGCGCTACACACCTCGGGCGCGCTCGACGACATGCGGCGGCGCGGCGTGGAGCAAATCAGCTACGTGCAGGTCGACAACCCGCTGTCGCGTGTGATCGATCCCTTGTTCGTCGGTCTGCATCTGGGGGCCGAGGGTTCGTCGGCGGAGATGTCGACGAAGGTGATCGCAAAGAGCCAGCCGGGCGAGAAGGTGGGCGTGATCGCGGAGGTCGACGGCAAGACGGGCGTGATCGAGTATTCCGACCTCCCGGACGAGCTCGCGGAGAAGCGGGCGGAGGACGGCTCGCTGTTTTTGAAGGCGGGCAACATCGCGCTGCACATGCTGAGCGTGGAGTTCGTGGACAAGCTGAACCAGGGCGGCTCGTTGAACCTGCCGTTCCACCGGGCCGAGAAGAAGATCCCGTGCGTCGATCGGGAGTCGGGCACGCCGATCAACCCGGACCAGCCGAACGGGATCAAACTGGAGATGTTTGTTTTCGACGCGTTGCCGATGACGGCGGGGTCGATCGTGTACGAGGTGGACCGTGTGGACGAGTTCGCGCCGATCAAGAACGCGGAGGGTTCGGACAGCCCGGCGTCGTCGCGGCGGTTGCAGACGGAGCGGGCGGCGCGGTGGCTTGAAGCGCGGGGCGTCAGCGTGCCGCGGCGGGGCGATGGCGAACCGGACTGCACGATGGAGATCAGCCCGCTGACGGCGACGCGGGCGGAAGCGCTGCCGGCGGGGAAGCTGCCGAAGTCGATCGAGCCGGGCGCTGAGATCGCGCTCTAGGTCGCGGCCGGTCGGGGACCGGTTGGGCGGACGTCGTTCGTTCTGCGCGATCGGACGGCCCGAGCGGGCGGCGCAACCGGGCGGCGTTTGTTCAGCCGCGAATCTGGCCCGAGCCGGTGGCGACCCACTTGTAGGTGGTGAGGTCGCGGGCGCCCATCGGGCCGCGGGCGTGGAGTTTGTCGGTGGAGATGCCGATCTCGGCGCCGAGGCCGTATTCGCCGCCGTCGGCGAAGCGGGTCGAGCAGTTGATCATGACGTTCGCGCTGGTGACTTCGCTGGCGAAGCGATCGGCGGCGGCGACGCTGTCGGTGAGGATGGCGTCGGTGTGCTGCGAGCCGTGCCGCTCGATGTGGGCGATCGCTTCGTCGAGCGAGTCGACGACACGGACGGCGAGGACGAGGTCGAGGTACTCGGCGCCCCAGTCGGAGTCGCTGGCGGGGGCGGCGGTCGGGAGATGCGCGATCGCGGCGTCGTCGGCGCGGAGTTCGACCCCGGCGTCGCAGAGACGAGGCCCCATCTGGGCGAAGAATCGCTCGGCGATGCGTTCGTGGACGAGCAGCGTTTCCATCGCGTTGCAGACGCCGGGTCGTTGGGTCTTCGCGTTGAGAACGATGTCGGACGCGCGGCGGAGGGCGGCGTCGTCGAGATGTTCGTCGACGTAGACGTGGCAGACGCCGGCGTCGTGCTTGACGACCGGCACGGTCGCCGACTCGACGACGGCGCGGATGAGCCCCGGCCCGCCGCGGGGGATGACGAGATCGACGATGTCGTCCATGCGAACGAGTTCGCGGACGGCGGCTCGATCGGTCTCGTCGATGAACGCCACCGCGTCGGCGACCAGGGGCCGATCGGTCAGCGCGCGGCGGAGGCCCGCGGCGACGGCTCCGGCGATCGCCGCGTTGGATCGCTTCGCTTCACGGCCGCCTTTGAGGAGCACGGCGTTGCCGGACTTGATGCACAGCGCCGCGGCGTCGGAGGTCACGTTCGGCCGTGATTCGTAAATCATGAGGACGACGCCGATGGGCACGCGGCGTTTCTCGAGACGGATGCCGTTGGCCAGCGTGCGGCCCTCGACGATCTCGCCCAGAACCGCCGGCTGGGCGGCGACGGCGCGGACCGCTTCCGCCATGCCGCGGACGCGAGCGGGGTCGAGCGTGAGTCGATCGCGCAGGGCCTCGTCAAGAGCTTGATTCTCCTCGAGGTCCCGGGCGTTGGCGGCGAGGATGGCGTCGGCGTCGGCTTCGATCTGGTCGGCGATGGCGCGGAGCGCGGCGTCGCGCTCCGCGCCGCTGAGACGGGCGAGGGCCGGCTGACCGCGTTGAGCGAGCGTCGCGAACGCACGGCAGCGGCCGACGACGGCGTCGGTCGACGCGGGCTGCTCCGCGGAGGAGGCGGCCCCCGGTACGGCGTTCGAAGGCGTGTCGGCGGTGCTCATAGGCTCATGGTACGGCGACTCGTGGTACGGCCGCGGCGGTCGCGCCCGATGTTTCGATCGCGTTTGTGGTCGCGCTCGACTTCGTCGCCGCCGCCGAGCCCCGTACACTCCGCGTCGTGAAACACCCGATCAGTCACATCTTCCAGCACACGCCCGAGACGCTCGAGGCGTGGTGCGTCGAGCGCGGCTGGCCCAAGTTTCGGGCCCGGCAGGTGCTTGAATGGGTGTATGCGAAGGGGGTGATCGATCCGAGCCGGATGACCAATCTCGCCAAGCGGGAGCGGGAGCAGCTCGCCGCCGAGATGACGTTTTTGTCGGGGGACGTGCTTGCGCACCAGCTCGCGACGGACGGCACGCAGAAGCTGCTGGTGCAGTGGAGCGAGGCGACGATGCGGCAAGGAACGGTCGACGCTGCGGGCTCGGGCGCTCTGGGGGCGACCCGGGACTCGACCCACGCGGCCGACCCGCTGGCTGGAACGTTGGCGACGTCGCTTCCGGTGCTGAACGCGGGCGGGACGAGCATCGACTACGGGGCGGGCGATCCGACGCGACAGACCGAGTGCGTGATGATTCCGGTCGACGATCGGAAGACGGCGTGCATCTCGTCGCAGGTGGGCTGCCCGGTCGGCTGCCGGTTCTGCGCTTCGGGGCTGGGCGGGCTCGACGGGAACTTGTCGGGCGGGCGGATTGTCGAGCAGGCGTATCGGCTGTCGCTGCTGCCGGAGGTCGGTCGGGTCTCGAACGTGGTGTTCATGGGTATGGGCGAGCCGCTGGCGAACTTTCGCGCGGTGGTGCAGGCGGTGCGCACGCTCGCGGCGCCGTGGGGCATGGGCATCTCGGCGCGGAAGATCACGGTGTCGACGGTGGGTTTGCCGCAGGCGATCCGCAAGCTGGCGGCGGAGTTGGAGCTGCCGGTGACGCTGGCGTTGTCGCTGCACGCGCCGAACGACGAGCTTCGGCGGAAGCTGATCCCGTGGTCCGAGTACACCACCGTGGCGGAATTGCTCGACGCGTGCGACGAGTGGTTCCGCAAAACCGGGCGGGAGATAACGCTGGAATACATTCTGCTGGGCGGCGTGAACGATCAGGCGGAACACGCGGCGGAGTTGGCGGAGGTGGCGAAGCGTCTGCGGGCGAACGTGAATCTGATCCGATACAACGAGGTGGCTGGCTTGCCGTGGCGTCGGCCGCGTACCGAAGACGTTCGAGCGTTCCAGGGGGTTTTGCGGGACCGCCGGATCAATGCGCACATCCGGGCCAGCCGGGGGCGGGACATCGCGGCCGCGTGCGGCCAACTCCGGCACGAGGCGGCGCAGGCCTGAGCGGCTTGCGCTCGGGCGTCACCCGGCCGGCTTTGTCGCCGAGGAGCGGAAAGGCTCGGGCCCGCGCCACGCCACGGGTCCGGAGAGCGGACGAACTGGAGAAGGCGGGAGCGAGGGTGTCACCGCCCGGCGACTTCGACGAGGTAGAACAGGGCGCCGACGAAGGCGACGTGGCCGGCGGCGGCGAGCCAAAATCCGGTCATGAAGCGGCGTTTGCGGCGTTTGTGCTTGAAGAGGCGTTGGGCGAGCAGTCCGCCTGGCCAGCCGCCGAGCAGGGCGAGGACGTGGAGCGTGCGCTCGGGGACGCGGCGTCGGTTGCGGAGGGCGGCCCGCTTGTCGGCGGCGTAGAGCAGGATGGTGACGAGGCTGAGGACGGCGGCGGCCGAGGCGGCGAGGACGAGAAGTATCGTGCCGGTGGTGGACATGATTCTCTCCGGGGTGCCGGCGATGGTACACTGCGGGCGACGGGCGGCCGACCGCCCGTCATGGGCCGACGCGGAACGATTCTCGGGGAGCACGCGGACGGAACTTGATGGACAGCTCTCTCGAGATTTTGGATTCGGATATGCGCATTTACGTTGGTAACCTCAAATACGAAGTGGACGACAACGAGCTTCGTGACGCTTTCGAGGAATACGGGCAGGTGCTCGACGCCAAGGTCATGATGGATCGCGAAACGGGCCGCTCGCGCGGTTTCGGCTTCGTGGAGATGAACGACGACGACGGGCAGACGGCCATCAACGAGATGAACGGCAAGATGCTCGGCGGCCGTGCGGTCGTGGTGAACGAAGCTCGCGAGCGCAAGCCCCGCGCTCCTCGAGGCAACTGGTAAACCGTGATCCGCCGAGCGGCTGTTTGCATCCGCTCGCGTCAACGCCTTTCGAGCGTCGCGCTGTTCGCGACGCTCGCTTTCGTTTTGGTGGTCTTGTTGCCGGCGTGCGCGACGTCGGTGACGCCGCCGCCCGCGCCCCACGACCCGGTGACGGTGTTCATCGCCGACTACGGCCGGCACGCGTCGTTGGTGATTCCGGCGGATGTCGCGGTGGACGGCGCCGCGGACGTGGACCCGTCGATCGAGTTCACGCTGCGACGGACCGGGAACGACGCGGGCGAGGCCGACGGGGGTTGGATGTGGGAGTACTCGTACGGCGACTGGCTCTTCTACGCCCGGGACGAAGACTCGCTCGTATACGGCGCGTTCGCGTTGCTCACGCCCACGCGAGGGGCGGTGGGCCGGCGACGGGTTCCGTTAGTCCACGACGCACCGGGGCTGCGTGCGGCGTTCGACGCGCAGTTGGAATATGTGCATGCCGTGGAGGTGGAGCGCGAGCGTGCGCGAGAACTTCTCGAGCGGTTGCACGAGCGATTCTCGGCAGGCCAGCGATACGCCGAGCGGCTCGG